>Ga0118677_10008014_pt1 | contig 17141 bp, 15 predicted proteins | sample AliMusrvi5mmetaG_FD_86154 | JGI IMG/M metagenome (GOLD analysis project Ga0118677, IMG submission 86154) | reverse complement strand
GGTTTCTTGCAAGGGTGCGGTGCTTTACTGGAACTCTGAAACAAAAGACTTTGCACCCAAACTTGTTGAACAAAATATTTAAGACGCTCATTTTGTGGCACTATAAAATTAAAAGCATGCCTATACCCGCCATGATATGATAAACCTGAAACACAAAGTTAACCGGCGGCCAGTTCTCTTTAGGGAAATCCTTCAATCCTTTTATTTCCGAGTTCCAGTCAAAATTATACAGAAAACTCAGAGCCTTGGGGGCGTAAATCCCATAAGTCTTTTCGTTTTGCTCATCAACAAATCCCACAGCATAAAGCGGTACACCATTGCCCGTATTAAAATGCCCCTCAAACGCGGCCGCTTTTTCCGGCTGCATGTTGATGACTTCAATCGCGTGAATATGGCCTGTTGCCAATTGAATAAGCGGTGTAATGGCAAAAAGAATTATGCCTATTTTCAGCATTGTTCTGGCCGTCCCGCCGTGCAGGCCGTTTCTTATGTAATACCCTGCGATGCCCGCGACCATGACAGCGCTGGTAATCCACGAAGCCATTACCGTATGACAAAACCTAATCATTGTTGATGGGTTAAAAACTGCGTCGGTAAAACTAACCAGAACAATTTTGCCCGCCTCATTTATCGCGTATCCGGCGGGAGTCTGCATCCAGGAATTGGCAACCACTATCCAGAAAGCGGAAATATGACCGCCGATAAAGACAAGCAACGCAGAAAGCCAGTAAACTTTCGGGGAGACCTTGTCTCTGGCGAAAATAAGCACTCCTATAAATACCGATTCCAGAAAAAAAGCGATAATGCCTTCAGCCGCGAGTATCGGTCCGAAAACATCACCCACCGCCCGGGAATATCCCGACCAGTTCGTGCCGAAAGAAAATTCCATGACAATTCCTGTTGCCGCACCTATCACGAAAATCAGTCCCAGCAGTCTGACCAGAAAATCCGTTATCTTTTTATAGACCTTATCTTTTTTGGCGAGATACAGGGTTTCGGATATGAGGATAATCAGTGTAGTTCCCAGCGTCATGGCCGGGAAGAGAAAATGAAAGCCTATCGTAAAGGCGAACTGAATGCGCGATAACATTTCAACATTCATGAGGCAGTGACCGTATGTTCTGGGCATAAGCCCAAAACATCGAGCCGACAAGGACGAATAACGATAGGACAAATAACGATCCGCACGGTCGATCCGATCAAAGGGAGGACGATGACGTTGGATTTTTTGCGGCAGCCGAGCCGTGATTTCGGTCTGGAATCTCAACTGCCTCGTCATGCTTGAGCGGCAGGGAGAGTTTCTTCATGTCTTGGCACAACGCCGATGTGCTGGCACCGGCGGATGTTGAAAGGACGTTGATATGAAACTGGGAAGCTCACGCCGGTTGACCAGCCACATCTTGTTGGGTGTCTTTTCTATCTGAATAGATCACTGTGGCTACCAGTCCGCTCAAGGAAAAGGCAGTCTCCGTCGAGTCGGTAAATCAGAACCCAGTCTGGCTCGATATGGCAGTCACGGGATCCTGTCCATCTGCCACTCAGCGGGTGATCCTGATGTCGTTGCTCTAGAGGGTCGCCTGTCGATATTAATTTGATTACGCTCTTGAGCTTCTCGATGTCTTTGCCCCGACTCCTGAGCTTCTTGAAGTCCTTCTTAAACTGACTGGTCTGAAAGATGTTCCTCATGCATTCCAGCTCTCAAAAAGTTCATCAACCGAACCAAACCGCTCCAAATCACGACCGGCCCTTGAGTCCTCAAGGGCTTTAACCGTCTCCTCATTGGGAATGGCCACATCGAAGGGCAATCCATTCTTCAGTGTGATCTGGGTGTAAAACATGCGGATGGCTTCGGTCGGGCTCAATCCTAGACGAAGGAGTATAGATTCGGCCTTCTCCTTGATATCAGGCTGAATTCTGCTGTGAACCGCTGCGGTCTTCATGGATTCAACGTGTGGCATTTGCAACACGTTGTCAATCGGTATTTTTTCCCCACCCAACGTCAAATATGCACGCCCCCCGTGCTTGCCGTCATCCGCACCGTGGGCCATTAATCCGAGGTGCTGGAGGTGGTGGTGGCGGCAGGGGGCATCCCCGAGCGGGAAACTGGCCCAAGGCGAGTTGTTCGCCGTTCCGATCCCGGAGGTGATGGTTAGAAAAAAGTAGGGAGCAGTCTAGGGGGCATGTCGCCGAAATTCCCGCCGATCATTTTTTTAACCGTATGAACTTCAATAAGTTGGGAAAGTGGTGCGCGCTGCAGGGTTCGAACCTGCGACCCCATCCGTGTGAAGGAGTTATGTTTATTATGCAAAACGCTTGAAATGAGTTGTTTGTGTAAATCCGTGCTAAACTATTCGTGCTAAACTGGTCAGAAAACCCATTTTGGCAACGCGCTTCTGGGGTTGGCGTTGCGTCTGCCATAGTCTGGAAATTAGCGTATCGAGTCTGGCCGGAGCGTCCATGCCATTGAGATTATGACACTTGCACGCTCTGGCGAGATTTACATTTTTGGGGGATTACCTTGGACCTGCGGACGGATTGGAATACAGTGCGTCCCTGAGAGGATTTCCTATGGCGATCAAAGGACAAATGCTGGCTCAGGAGTACTCGAAAGGGACGGATGAAGCCAAGGTGGGAAACATCCGCATCCGGGCGTTGCTGCGGCTGCGGCTGCGGTGCGCGGCTGCGCTCCTCGCCTCTGTGACGGTATTTCTAACCGCGCAGGCGGAGTCGCAGGTGTCGTTCCGCAATTGGCAGTTGGGCTATCCTCATGTCTCCGGCAATTGGCTAACCGCTGTCTGCTGGGGTGAGCCCGGCTGCGTGGCGGTAGGATGGTATGGTGAAATTCTTTTCTCGCCGGATGGCTCCGCCTGGTCGCGTGCGGACTCTCCGTTGCAGCGTACCTCCTTGGCGCAAGGAACCTATTTGTGGGATGTCTGTTACGGCAACGGTGCCTTTGTCGCCGTGGGCGGCGAGTTTGACAAGGGCCGGATCCTTTACAGTCCCGACGGTTTGACTTGGACCGAGGTGCCGACGGCTGTCACCGAGGATTTTCGTGGTGTCGCTTTCGGCAACGGTCTGTTCGTCGCCGTCGCGGGAACCAAGGTGCATACATCCGCGGACGGAATGGCGTGGCAGTCGCGCGCGGATTCACCCGGCGTTGGCAAAATTGCCTATGGCGGCGGAAAATGGGTGGGATCGGCGCCCACAGGATTGTTCTATAATACGACGGACTTTCTCACATGGGGTTCGAATGCCCATGGCTGGCCCTTCCAGACTAACAATCCGGAAATTGCCAACATCGCCTATGCTGACGGCAAGTTCATTGCCGTCGGAGGATGGAATCAAGGATCTGGCACTGGGGGAGCGGTCGTCGAGTGGTCCAATGACGGCATAGACTGGCAGGACGGCATGTCTAACGATACCGACGGCATGTGGGGTGTCTTGCAGGGGTGCGCGGGCGCGCACGGCCGATACTCCGTGGTTGGAATGCGATCAAACGGTGGCTCCGGCCATGTAGCGTATTCCTCGCCGGATGCCACAACCTGGACCCGCGCCGCATCGCCGAGCGGGCTTCAAACCGTTGAGGGATCGTTGCAGGACGTGGCGGGTGCCGATGGCCGACCGTTCATCGCGGTGGCCTCGACTGGCCAGATCTGGCAAAGCGCCGATGGAACCGCATGGGAGATGGTCGAACCTACGCCGCTGGAGTATCTGGGGAAGGTGGTCCACGCCAATGGGAAATTTGTGGCAGTCGGCGGCCGACGGCAGTACATCGGACAGGCCCCCGGTTCCTCGGCGATCTTTTCTTCCCCAGATGGGCTCAAATGGACGCCTTTCTTTCCGGAGCGCACTGATATTTTGTCCGATGCTGTATTCGGTGGTGGCTTGTGGGTGGTCACCGGCGACGATGGCGGTATTCTAACATCCAATGATGCGTCCAATTGGACCGATCGGAGCATCCCCGGAACGACCAATGACCTGAGTGTGTTGGTATACGGGGTGGGGCGCTTCATCGCGTTTTCGGCAAACCGGGACCGGATCTATCACTCTGAGGATGGACTGGAGTGGCAGGTGAGCGATGGCGCTCCGGTGGCCGGGGTGAATGCCGCGGCCTTCATCGCCGGGAAATTCATTGCCGTGGGCAATGCCGGTTTGGTGCTTTCCTCGTCTGACGGTTTGAGTTGGACCCGCACCGACATCGGCGCGACGGATGACCTTCTGAGTGTCTGTTATGGCAAAGGCGGATATGTCGCGGGAGCGCTCGATCACACCGCCACTTCGCAGGATGGCGTCACATGGCTGTGGCACCCGAACGATTCCGCGCCACGGGTCATTTCCTATCGAGACGGCTGGTTTGTGAGTGACGATTTCCGGGCTTCCCGCGATGGAATCGGTTGGGTCCCGGCGCTCAATGAGTTCCCGAAGTTCTACCGCATGACTTCCATCGTCTTCGTGGATTCTGGTTTTGTTGGTGTGGAAGGGCTGGAAATATGGCAGGGCGAACTGATTCTGCCGCAACCCGAAGGCTTGACCGTGTTTCCCGGCAGCGGCGTGGAAGTGAAAAGCCAACAAGGAACTCAATACCGCCTCCGCGAAAGCCGCGATCTCACAAACTGGAATCCCCTCGGTGATTGGCGCGACGGCACCGGCGATTTCCTGCGGTGGCCCGTGGATTTCGCCCCGCCAAAAGGATTCTGGACCCTCGAAGTTCGTTAGAAGGAATGCCGAGTATCACATGGATTCAGGCTCGACGACCTATTAAGCGCGAAAGCAACGGGCGCATGCGCAAAGCTTCTGCGGTCCATTGGCAAGGTGGGTGTGCCATTGGAGCCCAACCCCGCCCCAGAAAACAGAGGCGTTGATCTTGGTGTGAGATGTTGTTAATGGTGAAGACACTGATGTCCGCCAAACCAGGTTCCAGCGTGCCGTGAGATCGCGACGCTGCAAAAACATTATCTTCACCTAACCCGGCGAAGCCGGAACCAAAAGGAGTCTGATGCGGCAAGGTGGTCCGTCAAGTTCGATTGGATCGAGGATCGAGGATCGAGGATCGAGGATTGAAGATTGAAGATTGAAGATTGAAGATTGAAGAAGTGACTTTGGAACATCTTCCCGGCGGCATGCATCTGGCGAATGGGCGGCATTGGCGCTCGAAGAGCCCTTCAAAAATCAAAAATCCTCAATCGGCAATCGTCAATAATCCGCTGCCAGCCGGACGGATGGCACTAAGTTGGGTCCATGAACGCGCCACTTCTGACCGAACGGTTTGCCAAGGACATCAAGGGCACCATCGAATGCTTTGACCGCATCGTGCTGTTCGGGACCTACGGTTCGGTCGCCTATCCTGGCGCGATGGAGTCGTTGCTTCACCTGCGGGGTGTCCGCCTGATCGACTACGCCAAGACCTACGCCAACGAGATGCGTCTCGCCATCGCCAACCACATCCGCCAGAGCGCCGCCGCCGGAAGCATTCCCATCATCCAGGTCAATGCCGGACAACGCAAGGAGGCTCTGGTTGAAGAGTTGCTGGCCAAACGCGGCCGGCGCGAGGGCGTGGTCTGCATTCTCGGGGCCATGGAAAGCTGCCGCACCTACAAGGTCGGCAAGAATCACCAGACCGGATTCCTCCAACTCCAGTGGAGCCCGGGCAAATGCGAGCACTACTACATCTATCTCATCGATCCGGCGCTCGGCCTCTGCCACCTGCGCATTCCCACCTGGGCGCCTTTCCGCCTCCAGTTCTGTTTCAACGGCCACGACTGGCTCGAACGCAAGCTCAAGGCAGCGGGCATCCGTTACACCAAGGCCGACAACTGCTTCACCCATATCGCCGACTTTCCCCGCGCCCAGCGCATTGCCGACTCATTTGACCCGAAGAAAATCCAGCCCCTTCTCGACCGTCACGCCGCCCGCTGGATCGCCCTCCACAAAAGCCTCGGCCACCACCTCCAATGGAGCGTTTATCAGGCGGAACTCTCCACCGACATCGTCTTCAGAAACCAAAGCGTGCTGCCCGACCTTTACCAACAACTCGTCCGCACCGCCGCCATCGAAGTCCAGTGCCCCGACATCTACCGTTTCCTCGGTAAACGCCAGCCCACCAAGCGATCCAAGGCCGAAGCCTCCAGCCGTTTCCAAACCCTCATCCAAGGCACCCGCATCAAACACACTCTCGGCAAGACAAACCTCAAAATGTATGATAAGCAAAACATTGTCTTGCGCATCGAGTGCACCACAAGCGACGTCACATCGTTCGCCAGCTACCGCAAGGTGGCACCGCGACAACCGCTGGCCCGAAAGGCCAGGAAAACGGCTCTGAACGCGGCATCATCCTCCCGCAGTTCCAAGGCGAAAGCCGCGGAACCGGAAGGTAAGTATGCACCGATGCGCAAGACACTCATGAGCCTTGGAGCCCTACGCGAGGCCATGGGCGCGGTCAACCGCCGCTACCTCGCCTTTATCAGCCAGTGGCCGGACCGCACCCGGGAGCGCCACGACCTGCGCACCATCACCAGCCGGGCGTATGATGCCAAGGGCAGGAGCCACCGCGGAGTGAACTTCTTTTTCGAAGAGGATCTCCAGCTCATGGCGGCCATCCTGCGCGGCGAACACCAGATACGCGGACTGACCACCCGCGGTATCGGCAAGCACCTGTCCGGTTGGAAGCCGCACAAGATCGGCCGCGGCCTGCGTCGCATGCGCGCACACGGGCTGCTCAAAAAAATCGCTGGCTCTCACCGCTACTACCTGACGAAACTGGGAGCCAGCAGTCTAATCGCTGCGCGGCAACTCACCGAACGAGTTATCATCCCCTCACTCGCAGCCGCATGAAAAAAATCGACTCAAACCTGTTCACTTTTGATGATTGAGGTACTAAAAGCGGATACACAGAAGGCCGAGGAGGCGTTTGCAGCTGACACCTATTTCAGAAGCGCCGACGACGCTTTGGTGGGCAGGGTGTGCCGCCCATGAATCGGGCCATCAACTTGCCTTCCTCGGTAACAGGGAACGACCAGGAGTAATTGCTCAGGCCCTTCAGCCGGTGCGCCTTCATAAGCTGCTGATATTTTTCCTGCCAGGCGGAGTTGCAGATCGGGCCGAAATCCATGCGTGACAGGTTGCTCGTCAACTCAAGATAGCCTTTCCTGCCGATGTTGCGGAAGTCGAGAATCCTGCATATTAGATAGCCGGGTCTCGGGTCCCTGTTGCTGGAGACTAGAAGTTCAAAGATCTCAGCCAATGACACGAATTCCCTATCAGCCCAATGATATTCGCACAGGTTTCTGGCTGCCGCCATCCGAAAACCGAGAGCCATGAGCAAATCAACCTTCGGCCATTTTTTCGTGAGGTCGTCGGCAGCGGTTAGCTCGGCCAGAATACTCGTTCTGGTTCGCCATTTCGCGGTATATTCCCCATTCAACATGATAATTGACATTTGCCGGTTGCCGACTGCATCACGCGGAATGGTATTTGATTTGATGGGGAGATCAAGGTGATTTCCTGATAGCGCGACTTGTGAGGTCCGGGGTTGGCTGGCTGCGGGTGTTCACGCGCATCCCGGACATGCTGGGGAGGGATGATCGTTAATGTTCCCGCAGGCTGAATCGTTTCCGGAGCACTGGAACCATGAGGCAAAACGGCACACCCTGTTGCGACAATATGACTCAGATCACGAGTGTCCGGTTATAACTCAAACAAATTCAATTGATTAGGATCCGAGTTAATGAAAGTTCTGTGGTCAGTTTCCATAAGTAGCTCATTTAGAGTGGTTTTCTCGAAAGGATGAACGCTCAAAAGCTGCAAAGTTCTGTGGAGTGTGCCGGGCAGCTTGAGCTGCTTGTGGAGAATTGCGATTATCAGATAGGTGGACACCGCAATCCATATCTGGGTCTTCACGGCGTTTGGACTTGTGCCGTAGTAATGCTTGATCCGCAGGTGCCCCTTGATCCACCGGAAGAACAGCTCGATGTGCCAGCGCATCTTGTAAAGCATGGCCACGGCAAGAGCTGGAATCTCCAGGTTGTTGGTCAGGAAGACGAACTCCTTTGCGGTTTCCGAATCGTAGAATTTGACCCTTCTCAAAAGGACAGGGAAAGATTGTCTCGATTTTTCGATGGTAGGTTTTCCGACATGATCGCTGCGCAGACCGGTGAACCTGTCCACCGGCATCGAATAATGCCGAGTAAACTGAAGGTTGCTCTTTGCTCGTGTAACAAAGAAAGCTCCAGCGTTTGCTATCAGAATGAGCCGTTTGAAGTCCATATATGCCCGGTCCATCAGATAGAAAGCTCCAGCCTCGAAGAAGATGTTGTCCAGCCAGCAAACGTCGTGCTGCCGGGCACTTGTGATGTGGATGCAGGTAGGAATAGGTCCGCGCAAGTCGATCTGGGTATGGATCTTGATGCCCGCCTTGGTTTGTCGGAAGTCGGCCCAGGGAAACAGAGTCAGGGAGAGATCGATTGTTGTCGAATCCAGCGCATAGATCGTGTTGTCCAAGTCCAGTCCGAGATCTTCGTCGGCATAGAGCGGCCTGGCTTTCCGCATCAAATTCTTGGCGAGAGCCTCCCAGATGCGCCAGTCTCTCAGTTCGTTGGCATCGGCAAGTGTCGATTTGGCAACCGGTTTGGTGAAACCGAGATGATGCAACGCGGATGGTTTCGCGTTGAGACAGGTGGCAATGTCTCGGAGCCCATCGCGCCAGGTCAATTGAGCGAAGACCATGCAGATGAGTTGTTGTCTGCAACCAAAATGGCGGACACGGGACTCCGCATCGTAGCGCTCGACCAACCGGGAAAGTGTTTGCCAATGGACCAGATCGAGAATCTGCGAGAGAACGTAGCGGCCAGTATTCATGGCCCAAATGACTCGCAAAACCGCAGTCGAAGTTCAAATCCCTCACATCGAAATCTGTCTGTAAGATTCTCATTCTTTGCAATTTACAAAAACTAAACATTCACTCAACCGGACACCCGTGACTCCACGTATCAGAAGAATACAGCAGTGACATTTCTTTTTGCATATTACCGCCATGACCAAAAAACCAACTTCTCCTGTCCTATCCGCTGAAGAAAAGCGGATGTTTCAAAAACACGATTTTGTCGGACTTGGGTATTTTCATTGCGAACAGATTCGGGTGGCAACGAACCGAACGCCAGCCCAAGAACAACGCCTTGCAAAACACGACATGGAAGAGGAAGAAATGAGGCGTGACCCGAAGCGGACTCTAAAAACGGCGCATGAGGCAATCGATCACGGAACCGACTTGTTGCTTCGTCTCATTCGATCCAGACTTCTCCACCAAGAAATTTACTCCACGGATGGCGAGAATTTCAGTTCGGATGAAGCATTCGATTGCCTGGCATCAAGAATCGACTATCTAACCCGCCAACTTGTAAGGTTGGCGGAAGAAAGCACACCGCACGCATGCATGCATTTGTGGTGCCAAGCCAAAACACTCGCGGAATCCTTTGGCAGGCTGGCATTGATCCACCCGCATGAATTTCGGTCAGTCGCCGAGAGTTCGTTGACAATGCCCTCGCTGAGGGCATGCAACCCCAAATTTTCTGCTGATTCAGCCGCAATTGCCACTGCCGTTCATCTGGCGGCAAAGCACCCGGCTCCGAATATCAGTGACAACCGCTCACGGGTCGGGGCTGCTTGCCATCATGTTATAGCAAGGATCTTTGAAAGGATCATGGACGAAAGACGGCATTGTGAATCGGAACGCAACACACTCGAAATAATGCGGAAAAACGGGAAGAATCCCGAGGAATATCGGAATATGAGCCTCAGGGATTTTCTATCGCGGTGGCGGCAGCCTGATCATGTTGACCTCATGCTCACCTGTGCGGAATTGCCAAAGTGGCCGGACGATGCCTCAAAATGGTGGACCGACGGCGTTCTACCGCTGGTTAAAAAGGAATTTGAACTACTCATGGAGGACAACACACGTAACCCAGCGTTGTGGCAAGAACTCAAAAAGGGTGGTGAGCGCGATACCGTCAACGACATGCGACGATACATGGAAAAGCTTTGCCACAACAAATTCGTCCAGATTGTGAAGACCTGCCCGCAGATGCCACTCCCATAGGCACCCTGCCAATGGGCGCTCTGCCAATGGGCACCCCGGATAGACCCGAAGTCTCAAATCATTGATTCTTCAAATCGAGGTTTCTGTGAATAATGTCCGGAGGTGTGAAGCGAACCTCGAACAAACATGATAGCGGACAAACTCAGGCCAAGGCGGGCAAGCAAAGGAACGTCAAGGCTATTACCAGGAATCTGGGAAAATGGGCAACTCTTCTTACCTCATTAGCGAAGCTCATCGCCGCCCTTAGCAACCTTACTCGGATCATCATTGATGCGATCAAATAGATATCACTTCCCCCTCGTCAACCCGCGCTTCGTCGACCTCCTTGACCGATTCCTGCCCAAGTCGCGGTTCTATCGGCACCAACTCAACCACCTGCCGGTGCGGCATGAGCGGTGGGGATATTGAGCGGGCCTGGTGCGATCCCGGCTTGGCGGTAAAATCAAACAGCTAGATGCGGCGTTGCATTTTAAACGAAGTAGCCACCTGGAATTACGGCCTTCGATTGATTAACGACTTCGTCCATGAAGCCCAAAAAGTCAGGGTCATAATTCCAGGATACTGGAAGACAGCATAGATCGGATTCGCTTGTCACAGGGCTGATGCCTAGTTTCTCGATCTTCGCATTGAACATCTGGACACTGTGCCGCACGACTTCGAGCGGTGGAACTCGTTCATACCTTTTCAGCCGCGCAATAATGCCCTGATCGACGACAACCGTTTTCGTCTCAGTTTGAATTACGCGACAATCCCGCGAAACCTTTGGGTAATCTCGTTCGGACTCTGCTCTGACCAAGTCAAGCGCAGTCTGCTGAGCCCCAGGGCGAAATTCGGCCTTCATGGCAGCGAGACAAATAGCTCCCAAGTCACAAGGCTTGTCGGGTCCGATTCGGCCATCGGCAAACAGATGTTCAAGCGCTTCCTTGGAAGGCTTCAGGCTCGGATTGTCTGGATACGTTTGCACATCAGCAAAATCGAAATCCAAAACAGCGCAGACGCCCCTCCGGTTGGCGCTGCGATTCACCCGACCACCAAGCTGAATGAGGTTTGCGGTTGATGCTCGCTGGCGAAAACCCGAGGCGAAGGAAAAATCCATCCCGGCCTCGACCAAGCTTGTGGCCACAAGCACCCAATTTGACTGGTGTTTGAGCAAAGCCTTCACCCGCTCAATAATGATGGCTCGATGAACCGGGGACAGTGCTGTTGAGAGATGCAGCACTTGCATCTCACCCCATTCACGCATTTTGGCCGCCAGCATAGCTGCACTCTGGACCGTATTGACCACAACAATGCGCGGACCAGATGACTCTTGGATTCGCTCGATCAGCTCATTGACAGAAAGTGGTTTCGGCACCGTGATGAACTTCACCCGGTTGTGTTCCGCCGCTTCAGCTTGGGCGGTGAGCGTTGAACATAGTGGCGTAATCGTTGCAGCAGGTCGTTGCGGTGCTCTCCCGGAATCCTTACCTTCGCATATTGAGCGAAAATCTTCCACTGTCCAAAAGGCAGGTAGCGAGCCGGACGCCAGGACGAGGTGCCCATCCCATCTGCGCGTCCACTGCGTGAGCCAATTCCAGCAGACGGGCCAAAGGCTCGCTGGCAGTGCGGCATGAGCTTCATCCAAACAGACAGCGGAACCTGGAAGTTCATGCAATTTGCGAAGCCGGGAAGTATTATTGGAAGCCAGTGTCTCGAAGAACTGAACTGCCGTCGTAACGATAATGGGTGCCTGCCAAAGGGTCGTCAGATAGCGCACATCCAGACTATTGAAATCCGCCTGATGATGATGCTCGGCAACGATCTCTTCGGGATTTTCCCCCTCAAGGCATAGTGCCTTGCGGTAAACATCGACCGACTGACGAATAATATTTGTGTAGGGAAGAACAACGATAATGTGCCTCAAGTTCCGTGTCGCTGCCACATTGAGCAAGTGCGCCATCAACGCTGTGGTCTTGCCTGAGCCGACAACCGCGTCACAACTGCGCAGTCGGGATAAGGGATCGGCAGCGCGACAGAGTCGAAAAAGCTCATCGCGGATAAGTTGCCTCTCTAACTCCTGAGGTGTCGCATTCGTGGGGTTGGCGCGTGGAAGTTTGGCAACATACTCGTCGAGCTTGACCAGTCGCTCTCCCCAGCGTGGCTGAGCAGGCAACACTGCTGACTCATTACCATAATGCGCTGCGGTATCCGAATGATCGGCATCCACAAGACACGAGAGAAGAAGTCGCCGGGATAATCCCGTGAGCTTGTTATGGACCTGTTCAGATGCGACCGTGCGCGAGCCGTAATGCTCCTCGTGGCCCTTGAGGTAAGATTCGAGCGATGTCGCAGTAGCATCTGTAGTCCTTTCCTCGTTGATTCGAAAGTCCATTCCCTCAAGGCGGTCTGTTGCCACGGGGCGGTCCTTGGCTACTTCCAACCGATAGCGCACCAAACCTTGGTGGTGCGCAGAAACTAATCCCGCTGCCTCGTCAGCGCCATTTGCGAGCAACCATGCAACGCCCGCGTCTTCATGCCGAATGTGCTCATCGGATTTGTGATTCGTCTCCAACGTCTTCTGAAAGCCACGATCCAGTTTCCCAAGATCGTGAAACCTCGCCGCACTACGAATGATCCCCAGCATCGCCGGTGAGTCGATCCAGCTTGGCGCTGGTGAGTAGTGACGCAACATTCGTTCGCACCGCACCTCCGCCCCGCTGACCACGTTGGCTACATGGTCGCGGTATGACTGAGTCGGAGCACCATTCCTTGCGCTATGGGCCAGTGGTTCGCTCATGCCTCGATGGGAAATACCTCGTTCACAAAACTGGAATCACACAGATCACCAAAATGCTTAAACTTGCCCTCAAAGGCTTGCCTTGCCTTCACCATGACAGCACCGCCGTCATAGCCGTAGTCAGCCCAAGACGCCGAAGGTTCTGTCGGATCGCCTTTCACCGGTGTCAACGCATCAATGACAGCGAAGTCCGAAGCTGAACCCAGACCGTTGTTGTGCTGGAAATACCAAGCGTGCCGGATCTCCACGAACGGTCGGACACGCGATGGATTGTGCGCGTAGGCGTAAGGAATCAAGCGGCAGAGCAATTCGATATCGCGAAGCAGGCATCCGCTCTTCAGCGCAGCAGTTGGATTGATAAGGAACGGCATGGCATAAACACCGTGCTCGACGATTCGAAAACCGAGCGGTGCCATGCCTCGGTCAGCATCTTTACTTGCATCAACACCGGCTTTCACAGTGTTGGTATCTCGTTGAATGCGAACCTTGGCGGCGGACACACCGATACCGAACTGAACAACACCTGAACGGATGAAATTGTCCCCTTCCTCCAGGCTCGTGCTGCCAAAGGTCCTTACATCCCAATGAGCCGCTGAGAGACTCTTCTTCGCGCCATCGGTTTGGGTCGCTTTGCTTTTGATGCGCGTTGCTTGGTCAACGTGAATGCCAAACTCATCATCATTCAGGTGCATATCGGCTTTAAACTGAGCCCAAACTGGCCCCTCTTTGGCCAGTACTAGTTCGCGGAGTTTCCGTTTGAAGGACACATCGCTAATCACGCCTCGGCCATCATGAGAGCGCGTCCGTGGATCGCTTTCACGGTCAGGATCTCCGTTAGGGTTAGAATTGCGTGCCTCGATGATGAGTAGCCCTGTGACTCGTGGGATGTTGTTGGTAGTAGTGATCATGATGTGATATATTAGAGTTTATTCAGGTTGATTGGATTCGGTTGAGGCTTCCTCAAACTCCTTCTTCTCGCCCAAAATAGGCGATAGGTAGCCAAGGAATAGATGCGCCTTGCCTTCGGCACTCATCGGTTGATTCAGCTTCGCAGACTGATGAAGTTCATTTGCGATCGGTTCGACAATTATCATTACCTTCCTGGCAGAATAAACCGCGATTTTCACAGCATTGGTTTCTTTTCCAGAAAGCTGCGCCGCCCTGGCCCAGCCTAGATAAATCCTGCTTCGCTCGCAGAGTTCATCAAACGCCATCGCTGGCGAATCAGCAGCTCGCCCAAGCAGCCCATTACCGATTAAAGTCGGCGGAATGTCCCCCTTTCGTTCGGAGACACAGTAGCATTTGTGCAACTCATCCATCGCGGCGAGCAGCTTTCCAACAAGGTAGGCAGTTTCTTTCATGTAGTGGTCAGGTGTGGAGTTGAGTGAATGAAGCAAGGTGCCAATGAGGCTCAGAGATTTTACGAGATAATAGCGGGGATCAGGTTTACGCTTGTCCGGTTGTCCTGCCTCAGTCTTAGGAGCGAAGTCTCTCCAAGCGCTGAGGCTTTGGCGGTCGATGCGATGAAGAATGTTCCCTGCACCGATCAGAAGCGGTTCGACTCGGGGAAGAAGTGTTTCCAAAAGTTGTCTAGCTGTATCCTGCCAGACTCCTTCGCGTTGAAGGAACACATCCAGAATGGCGGACACTGGAGGGGCTTGCAGGCGTGAGCTTTCAGTGCCGCTTCGCATCCACTGATGGGAAAAGACGTGTATCGCATCATTTGGAAACAGAAGATTGGGAGCATACCATCCAAAGCCGCACTCCGCTTTCTTTGACGGCAAGGGAACCGTGAGCCTTGACGGTAGATTTTTCTCCGAAGCGGCCCAGTGCCGTATGGCAGCGGTGAAATGTCCGCAGGTGGGCGTGGCTGAATATGCAAGCTGAACCTGTCCCGGTGATATGGCACGCAAGACGAGAAGCCTGATGTATTTGCGTTCCAGATCGGACTTTGAAACCATGCCCGTCAGGGCCTTGACAAAAGTTTCAGCCACTTGGCTGAATACTTGTGAGCTGGCGGGTGTGTTGGTCTCGTCATCGTCCGCTTCCTCGCTGGATTTCTTTTCGCTATCGGGTTTGCCGAAGATGCTAACCGGAACGAGTTCCTTCCAGTCGAAACTTGGATATGCGATGAGCACATCCCTAGTCTCGATTTTCTTACCGTTACGCATGTCGAACTTGCCACTGAGAAAGGAACGCCAAGTCATATTTCTCGACTCTGGGCTGGTAATCGTGCAACCAGCGGCAACCAGTTCTTTGGCTGTGTCTGAACCAATCACGAATCCATCGCTATCTGCCACATGGTAACGATAGTTGCAGGGCGCGTCAGAAAACTTGGAGTACGGTTTGAATGCTTTCCCTATGACGGGCTGTGCAGACCAGTCGGGATATGGGCCGTCGAGCAAAGGCATTGATCTACCTTCAAAAGCGCAGTCTCTCGTATCTTCAACACCCTCGCCCTTTTTCGCTTTTCCTAGCACCCCTGACTCTTCGGCGTTGAGGCACTCGATGATTACACGCTTCATTCTGGGATTGTATAGTCCACCGCCCGTCTCGTTCTTTGACACGAAGTCGAGGATGATTTGCACCTTAAAATCAACCTCAGGCGGCTTGTTTTTCGGCTCCTTTAGGATGCCGCATAGCAGAGCTTGCAGAGGCTTGATCAACTTCTCATCGTTTGTGCTGCTCAAGGCCGATTCGAGCGCCGTCGATAGCGTGATGGCGAAGACTTTCGCATCTTTTGTCAGTTCGAGGAACTGCCCGGCAAAGGCATGAAGACATCTGACGGTTTCATGATCATCGTGTTTCCACTTTATCATCCGGGTCGCTTGTTCACGTTCTGATGGAAGACTCACCGGTTGAACTTTATCTTTCCAACTTGATAACAATGAGCGAAGCGCTTCGATCGTGGGTTTCTTTAAAGCTTTCCATGCGGGATGGTCTGCCGGCACGGCAAGCAGCGAGTTTGGCATTCGAACCGCCGGGAAGAATTTAAAGTTGCCTTTTTTCAGAGTCCAAAGACTGACAGCCTCAGTTGATTGAAGGGCTTCAAGTCGGACGATCTTGCCGTCTGCACTCAAAAGCAGCCTCAGGTTCACGTTTGTAGAAAGCCCCGGCTTGTCGCAATCCTGATGAACCAACACCTTCTCTATCCCCTGATGGCTTAGGTTCTTGGCGATATGGTAGAGTTCTGACAGCATGGCTATTTCAATGCCTCCTTGTCGAAGTCGAGTTTGCCGTTGCGCACATGGGCTTGCGGAAAATGTAGAACGCCCGCCCGGACTTCCAAAGCGCGGAAGATCGGCTGATAGCAGCCATTGGCAGGAGCATCCCACGCCGACATCAGTAAGGCGGGCAACTCTGCGCTATATTGCCGTTGAAGCACAAATCCGCCGGTGCCTTCACCGTGATCGCGCAATGGCCCGAAGTAATCGGGGACGAACTCCTTCCAGCCAAGGCACGGCGCATACTTGCTCTTCCCTTGGAGAAGCCTCCGATTGAACATTTCCTTCAGCGCATGGGGCGCATTGTTCGACTCGTCTCGTACACCCGGAACTCGAACACAATGTCCGCTCACACGATAACAGACATCCACCAAGATCGTGGCCGGAAGCTGATACGAATTGCCTTTCTTGATCTGATCATCCTTCCTCAAAGGCCCACGGTAATTCGTCACATACTTCTCAAACCGAACAGGTTTCCATATTTCAATTTTGCTTGCAGAGAAGAAGGCAGCAGGCCGTCCGCCATGAGCGAAAAATCCACGAGCCACGGATTCGAACATCGCCTTGCACGCCGACCATGTCGGAACGGGATACGAGATCGGCGCAGCACCGGTATCAGGGCGCGTAAACATCGCTGCTGGGCCAGCTATCTCAAACTCAACACTGTAGGAATCATTCATTGTAAAAAATGTGGCATAGGTTGGCACGACGGATCCGATTAGGGGCGTTTAATTTTCCGTTAATCTGCCAGAAGCCCGAAGGGCTGGCTAACGGGATGAGTGATGGCAGTTGCGACACCGGTTGGAAAGGCAATCCACCCGGCCTCCGGGATTTTCCACTCCTCTCGCGCTCCACGCCCGGCAGGCAAGCCGTAGTTTCAATCCGCACCCCCATGAAGGGGCGACCAAAAAACCATTGGGATCGTATGCGCCCCCCGTGAAGGGGGCGACGAGGTATTTGCCGCTGAGCCGGCTGTTGTTGGTGTTTCAATCCGCGCCCCCCGTGAAGGGGGCGACAGCGTCACCGCTCGAAAAAGGGCAAAGGCTCCTAG
>Ga0118677_10008013_pt1 | contig 17144 bp, 18 predicted proteins | sample AliMusrvi5mmetaG_FD_86154 | JGI IMG/M metagenome (GOLD analysis project Ga0118677, IMG submission 86154) | reverse complement strand
CAATAACATTATATAAGAATGACGAAGTATTGTGGACTCAGGAAATTGAAAAAAGGAATTCCAAATCTTTCCTGGATGTAATTAATTGCATAGACAATTTGGGTATCACTAAATCTAAATGACTATTGGTTTAAAAATAACATGGCGTTCCTGGACAATCGAGATTACCGACATTTCGATCCGGCAGTTCTTGTCTGTAAGAACAGACAACATAAATGTGGAGACCAGCGACCACTCAAATAGCGGGGCGGAACCGAAAAGCCAAATGAGTAGGAAAACCAATCAAGCTGAACCACATGGAAACAAATGAAAAAGAACCTGTTGAACATTCAAATGAAAAACCAAAACTAACTGAAGAAGTAAAAAATTTCTACAAAGGAGAATTCGGAGAAATTTTTAAAGCATTCTTTAAGAATCCGATTGATGGCATTTTGGCAATATTTAAAAATCCATCAGATAAAGCATATACGAACTCGTTGATTTTATTTGGATCTGTTTTTGTCCTGTATTTTATTGGAAGTTATATTTTGGCCGGAGATGCCAGATCATTTATGACTTTTGGGGTATTTCTAAAAATGGGTTTGATACCCGTCATAATGATGTTCACGGTCACGATAATTGCCTTCCTGATAAAATCGTTTTCCGGAAACCCTGACTTTAAAAATGAACTGCAAACCGGGGGACTTTGCGGTATTCCGCTGGGGGTACTTTTAGTTCTCGCAATAATCCTTCGGCTTTTTAGCGATTCAAATATAATGAATCTCATAAACAATCCATTAAGTAGCGGAGCAATAGGGCTTCTGTTCTTACTTTATATTTTATTAGATGCTCATTAATGTTTTTCAGCAATCATTAAAAGCTTCAAATGCAGAAGATGCAATAGCGTGGTATTTGGCTCCGGCATCGATCCTTGTGGCAATATATTTAACATTCCAGATTTCAAAAGGTCTTTTTTGAGATATATGCAAATAGCATGAATAATATTTTGGTATAAAAATTAAATGACAACAAAACACACACAGGAGGAAATATTATGAAACGCGTTTTACAATCTTTTCTAATGGCAATTATTTTTATTGTATTCACATTTACAGGCCAAGCTAACCCAATCGGTCCAAAAACGCCCTCAGAAGTAGTGAAAGCTGCTTACATGTCGGCGAATAAAGGTTTGTATTCAGAAGTAAAAAATTGCATGTCATCGGAGGCTTTAACCTTACTAAAGGGAGAATTAGGGGCAATGGTTGGTGGTTTAAAGGGCGTATGGGATGAAGCAACTCATCAAGGAAACATAAATAAAATAGAAATATTGAAAGAAGAGGTGCGTGGTGAAGGGGCAAAAGTCTACGTAAAATTAACTTACAAAGACGGAAGCACTAAAAATGACGATGAAGCTGTTTTCGAAGACACTGGCTCCGGGCATTGTTCTTGCCGTGGGTCAACCCCGCTTGACTCGGCCCCTCAGAATCGTTCTGGTGAACGAGGTATCCCGTGCGCCGCAAACCGTGATCCGCGCCGCCTAAGACCTGGCCGCCGTGGTCGAGCAGAGCGGCGGCTGTATTTATGCAGTTGTTTCGACTAGAATAGAAAACTGTGAAAGTTTCAGCATTTAGGCCCCTGAAGTCGCCTGATGAATTGGAAAGGTTCATCCGACAATTCCTTAACGCTGCGACTGGCAGCAGTACTTTCGAGGCATTTTTTTGTCGGTGGGCCGGCGAAAGTCAGCAGCTCAGTGTCCCTTCTGGCTCTATAGCTGATTTCTACGACATTAAGGTGAGGGTCGAGCAACCACTTCCACCCGACCCCACCTTTACCTGACGCAAGAACATCGCCCGCAAGGCTCTCAAATACTCGATTTGAAAACAAAACATCACACTATTCGCCTCGATGACGAGACGAATGCAATCGTGCAAAAGCACCAAGTGCAATTCGGCACCTCGACAAGCGAGACCATCCAGCGGCTCATTCAAGCTGCCGATGGGAAACACTTTGTCTCCGTACTTTCGACCACATTGTCTCGCAGCGAGGACCTTTCCTATTTTGCCGGCCAGCTTGAAAAGACCCGGCTGCTCTGGCGCGAAATAAAGTCGCGCCTAAACGCCCCCCGGCCACTGGACCCTAACGATGCTCCTGCCATTAAAGAATGGCACGATGACCGGGTAAGAATTCAAACTTTCAACGACGAATGCAAGACCCTTTCGGAGTTCAGCCATTCTCTCCTAAAATCCTTGACCGGAACGTCGCACGACAATCTCGTTCACATGCAAAAAGCCGCGAAGTTTTTGCACATGTGGTCGAGGCAATACCAACAAATGGGGGAACACGCTAAAAATCCACGACAAAAGGAGGAAGCCCTCGAAGCCAAAGAGGCCCTTGACTCGGTCCTTGCAGTACTTCAGCGCCTTGGTATTGAACCGACTCAGCAGAATGAGGAGCGCAAATCATTATGAAAATCTCAAAGCAAGCAGCCGACACGCTCTATGCAGAAGCGCTCTCCATGCCACAGCACCCGTCAACCAGTCCTCGCAGGACCAGTCGCAGCCTGCCTCTCCCCCCATCGCTCCGCTACGGAACTTCCGAAGCAGCCCTCACCACGCCCTCTTTGATTCGATGTCCTCTGGTGTATCACGCCGCAGCCTTTCGGTCCCACTGATTCACTCTGGGGGTTCCGGGGGGCGCGGCTCCCGTCGTAAAGATTCGAGGATTCCATCGCTCCGCGACCTCAGGCGGCATCGCCAATTCCAACACGCCACGGACCACGCACGCCGCACGCTTCGCAGTTCCACCGTGCAACCACAACCCCGACCAGCCGCCCGTTTGCCAGTCCACCGCTTCGCCCCGTCGATACACCTTCCCCAACCCAAACGCCGTTGCTCCTCGCACGCACTCCCGCTTCGCGCCTCGGAAAGCACGTCCCCTTTGTGCTATCGCGTTGTGTGCATACCTCGGCCTCTTCCCGGGTCCCCTTCTTGCGCTAGCGCGTATCTCCGCGCACACGGTCCCGTGTTTTTCGTGTGCGGTTCGCTTATGCAAGCACAAAGTGTGCTCGCATTCAGTGCTTGTTAGGGAGCGTATCTCCGCGCACACGGTCCGGTATTCTTTGTATCCGGGTCGCTTATTCGAGCACAAAGTGTGCTCGCATTGAGTGCTTGTTAGAGAGCGTGCTCCCTAAGACCCTCTTCCGGTGGCGCTCCGCTCCACCGGTTTACCCGCACGTTTGCGCGCCTCCTCCCAGCGATCGTAGCCTCTGGTTTCCAGCACGATACTACCGCCTGGGGGCTGTCCGCTTCGATTACTGCTGGAAGCCGCAGGCCGCCCCCCCGACCGCTCTGGCGCCAAGCCCAGAGCCCGGCTACGCCTGGGGCGGACCCGTATACCCCCCTCGCGGCCCGGGCCTTGTGAAGCCATTACCCCGGCCCGCGAGGTCACGCAGACGGGAGGCCATTACGCCCCATAGCCCTGTACGGATCCCGTGGCCCGCCAAGACCCCCGAGTAGCGCAAGAAGCCCCGCTCCCTAGATCGTGGCAAGGGAAACGGCTCGCATGACGAGAGCAGAAGAAAGGAGAAACAAGGCCGGTGGCCTGGACGAATTCCCCTCGCCCCTCCGCCTCGACGGAAACGACTTCTTCGCTCCGCTCAGAAAATTGAACTAGCTGCGCTGGCCGCTACGCTAGGCGCTGCCGCGCGCGCCGCCAAATCAGGAAATGGTTGCTCCGCTGTGCGCCGCAAAGGGATTTACGTTGCCTGATTTCGCGCCCAGGTTTTTGGAATTCCGGTCGAGTATCAGCACCGCTGCCGGTCATTCATCCCCATTTGCGCGGTTCAGTTCCAATCCGCCGGGCCTCGCGCCGGCCCAGACCCGCGCCAGAGGACCCTCTGGACTCTCGCCCTGCTCGCGCAGCCAAGCCGCTGGCCTGGCCAGAGTTCCCTCAGCACTCCAGCCTCGAGGAAAACGACTTGTTCGCTCCGCTCAGAGAGTTGAGCTAGCTGCGCTGGTCGCTACGCTAGGCGCTGCCGCGCGCGCCGCCAAATCAGGAGATGGTTGCTCCGCAAAGAGATTTACGTTGCCTGATTTCGCGCCCAGGTCTTTGGAATCCGGTTCGAGCGCCAGTCCGCTTACGGGCATCCATCCACGCTCACACGGTTCAGTTCCAATCCACTGCGCCCGGAGCCTGGCCGTCTGGCCGGGCAGGCCCACCGGGCAAGGCGCCCCGGCGCCCCTAAACTGGCCTCCCACCGCAGTCAGAATGGACGTACGCCTAACCGGCTGCTAGAGTCAAAACCATATAAAGACCCCATGATAACCAAGCCTGGTTCGGAATCTTATCAAACCGGAGAAACGTGCCCGTTTCTCCGCGTGGAATTAAAGCGCGGCGAGCTTTACCTGCTGCCGTACGCTTCGTTGATCTCCGCCCACCTTGCGCCCGAAAGCGGCACCGACAAGCGCGATCAGCTTGAGTTGGCCTTTGCATCCCATGACGTGACTGTCACCGGCTTCAAGCTGGCGGAAATCGCGCTGGCGCTACAGAAAACCACTTGCAACGTCATCCGAGAAACGAACTCCGCAAAGGCGGACTTCGACGACAAGCCCGCTATCAAGAGCATCACCGTCAAGAAGGCCGGCGCTAACGCTTGAGGGATTGCTGTTGCTCATGCTTGAGCACGCGCCCGGCAAACTCGCCGGCCTGCCGGATGAAACCGGCGGCCAACGACCGGGGATCACCCAGCCCCGCTTCAAGCAGCTTGCGCAACAGTGTCAATCGGTTTGGCGCAAGCGTCAGTTCCAGCTTCGTTTCCCGCGAAAATTCCAGGGCGGACTGCCGTTCTTCCGAACGCAAATCCATATCCACGACAAACGCCTCCTTGTCCGACGTGTAAAATGTCACCGACTCGCGCCCGCGCGACGCGCTGACATAAAGCCCCTGCTTGCTCATCACCCCGGCCACAAACGCCTTGTCACACGTCGCCCCCTGCGCGCCGTGGCTGGTCATGGCGTAACCATGCGTCAATTGCCGCGTGGCTATTTCCCGCCCGTCCGCCAGCTTCAATTTCCCGTCCGCCGTCACGTCCTTCAGCGTGACGACCGAACCGTTGGCAAGCTTGCGCCCCCGCTCATCCACGCACGGGGTTTGCAGCCGCAGCTTGTCGCCCGGACAGAGTTCCAGCGGCTTTTCCTTGAACGCCGAAAAACTCCCGGCCTGTTTGCCCGTCACGGCCACCATCCTGCCATTGACGCGTTGCACTTCCAACCGGCCTTGCCGCACCCGCAACACTTGGACTTCTTCGCCTTTGGCGAAGCCGGCGGTTGCCCGGTGGAACGCCAGCACTTCCCCACCGCGATACTTTCGCAAATCCTTCCGCTCCGCCACGGTCCAATTCAGGTTTTTCAACGCGGTGAACTTCACCCCTTTGGGTTTCAGTTCACCGCGTTGCTTGAGCCGGTCCCGCACGATAGCGGTCAGGGCGTCAATCTCCTCCCAGGTCGGCGCAACCATGATGCAATCCTTGCGCCGTGCTTTTGGGCCGTGCCGGGTTACAAGGGTTTTGGTTTCCGCGCTGGCCGACAGGTAATCATCCACCATGCGCGCATGGCGCGCTTCCCGGTCGGTCACTTCCACAATCGCCCCAATGGCGTCGAGTTGCTTCAATCCGCTGGCCGTCTGCCCGTCGGCCAGCGATTGCACCGCCGCCCGATATTTCGCCGGAACCTGACGGCGGATGGTTTTCAAATCCACCACCCGCACCGGCGTCTCCCGCTCGACAATGCGTGCGGCATCCCCGGCCTCGACGCTCAAATGCTGCCGGGAATCGCCGCTGAAAATCAGCCGCGCATTTTGCCGCCGCGCCAACGCCGTCAAGTCATGCAGTTGCCGCAGCGACAGCAGGCTGTATTCATCCACCACCATGACGTGGTTGCGGCACCCCGCTTGCAGCCGGGGCGATTGCAGCAACGCCTGGACGGTTTGCGTTTCCGCCAGGGCTTTTCCGGCGCGCGATTGCCCGCCGTCCTGTCGCAGCACTTCCACGGCTTTCGTTGTCGGGGCAAAAACCAACGTATCATTTTTGGTTCCCTCGATGATGTCGGCCAGGGCGGTGGTCTTGCCCACGCCCGCCGCCCCCCGCAACACGACCGCTTGATCGCGGCAACTTAATACGTTCGCCACCGCTTGCGCTTGCTCCGCGGAAAGCCGGTCATTTTCGACCGGCACACCCAGTGCCGGAAACTTGCCGCGTGTGGACGTGACGAATTCCACGACGTCCTGCTCGCGTTGCAAACTTGCCGCCGTCGTCACCTTGCGGTTGGCCTTCAAAAAGGCGGCATCGGTTTTCAATTCCTGCTTGAGAGCGTCCACATCCAACCGCCCGTAACCAAACCTCAACGCCGAGGCCAGCAGTTCATGCTCTTGAACGACCGTTTGACGCTCAAAGCAATGTTCCGCCGCCAGCGACAGAACCCGTCTGGGCGGCTCCATTTGAACCGGCCTTGCGGCCACGGCGCCAGCCCGGACTTTTTGCAACGCCGTATATTCATCCGTTGACAGCCGGCCACGCTGTAACGCCCGGACTTCCGCCGTGCTGATTTCCCTCAGCTTGTCCGTACGGGTCTCGCGCACAACCACCGCTCGTTCGTCGTTCGTTAGTTTGCGCCCCACCTGCTTTTCTTCCGCCGCCACCGCCGTATCCCGCACCGCCGACCGCTGGGAAAACCGTTCCAGCGATTCGACGCCTTTGATCTCCCAACCGTGCCCCCGACGTTCGATTTCGTAGCCCAGGCGTCCCACCTCCTTGGCTAGTTCATTTCGATATACCTCAGTCAGATACTTCGTTTGCTCGTAAAGCTCCCGGGCCTCCAAGGCCATCCAGCGCTGGCGTTCCTCGTTCCAGGTTGCCGGCATCACGACGTAATGATTGTGCAACTGGGGGTCCAGTGCCCGGCTGGTGTCATGCCCGAACTCGGCGGCGATCAGATTGCCGGTGAACCGTCGCCCTTTGGCCCGGCCCAGGCTCACTTGCACCTGGGTCGCCTTTTCCGCTTCCCCCAGGGCAAAACGGGCCGCCTTGGTATGCGCCGTCACCAGGCGTTCGTCTCCGCCGACCTGTGCCATTATAGAGACCGACTTAGGTGCGGATATGGTCACGTCATAGAAGCACCGGCGGTTCGAGACCTCCCGAGCCCCCTTTTGCCGGACGGTATTGGTGCGCATGGTCAGCCGTTCTCCCGTCACCGGATTCACGTTCTGGCGCAGTTGGTCGAAGACTTGGGCGTCCACCGGTTGTCCTGCTTTCAGTCCCAATCGTTCCGCACCCAGCCCCTGCCATTGACCTTGCACCCGCCGTTGCTCATCGTAATAATCCGAATGGCATAAGTGACGGCCCAGGTAACTTGCCCCATCGGTCATGCATCGGATTGTGATCATGGGGCGACTGCCCGGTTGCAGTTGTTCAGAGTCGTTTGCCTACCAGTTGTTATTCAAGACACCATCGTCTTACGCGTTGCGTAAGAGGTTTGGCAAAAGAATGGTCGAAGATCGGCTAAAGGTTGGCCGACTTCCCGCCGATACAGATTCGGAATTGTTATATGGCCGAAACCGAATCTCCCGCCGACCACCTGAGAAAGCGCATTGCCGAGGAACGCAACGGCAAGTTTGCCGCGCTGGAGCCATTCCGCGAAGTCATCCAGACGGAGATTGAGATGGGTACCCCGCAACGGTGCATCATTCGCAATCTGCGAAAGGAAAACGTCCACGTCACCCGTTATACCTTCGGCCTGTATCTCCGGCACATCGGGCTGACTAAACGGCGCAGACGCAGGAATTGAATTATAGCTCGGCCTCACCGAAGATGCCGGAAGTCCGGCGCGGGGTAGCGCCGTCTGACGGCTCCGGCCCGCTCCAACAGGTTCCAAGGGTTCCACCAGCGCCAGATTGGCCTGCTTTGCTTGAAGCTGACCCGCATCCATGGCTGGCCCTTCGTCAGTTTATATCCGGTATGCACCATGATGCCAGTCACCCGTCGGTTAAAATCCTCGCCGCCCGATTCCAACGTCATCGCCTCCCGCGGGGCCACCGCGTATTCCGCTTCGGTATGGGTAGACTTGGACAATTCCCCCGACTCCGCCCTGGTCTTAGTTTCCTTTTCCGTCTCCCACTTGCCCACCACATCCGCCATGAACTGATTCGTTTCGACATCACCGTTGGCAAAAAACAACTTCGTCCGGCAGTTGCCAAACAAGGATCGTGCGCCTTTCGGGTCAAGTTTTCCCTCCACGGCATTGACATTCTGCGTTGCCATTACCAACGCGCAACGAGGTGACCGCGCAACCGCAGCGAAATCAGTGTCCGCGGCGGTTACACCCGTCTGAAACTCGTCCCAAATGATCGCCACCGGACGTTTCATTGTGTCCGTTCGCTTTTGCACCATCCGCTCCACCGCCAAACGCATCATGCCGTTAATCACTTTCCCCTGAACCCCTCTTTGTAACGCCGGGGCATCCACAATCAACACGGCACCGTCAACCAGAATGTCGGGCGTAAAATCGCTTTTAGAGAAAAATAACCGGCGTAGCGGCTGGCTTTGGCACAAGTCCGTTATTACGTCGCAGGTAAATTGCGCCGAGCCTCTGGAATCCGCCGGATAGCCCGGCCACTTTTGAAGAAAGAACTGCTTGGCCATCATCACCGTGTCATCCCTGCCATGCCGTCTTTCCGCCAAGGCCAGCGCCTCGAAGCACGCCGAACCCCGACGCCACGCCGGGTCAGCGGCCCTTTCCAGGGTCGGCGGTGCGGACAACGCCACCTCCACCACTTTGTTCAACTCCACTTTGCCCGTGGCCATCACCACCACATTGACGGAATACCGCAAAATCATTTCCGCCGCTTCCACCCAAAAGTTTGCGTTGCCATCGCCGGCATCCCGGTTGCCAGCTTTGATATGGCCGACATCCGCAAAAACGCCCGGTGCGTTCATGCTTTGCTCAATGTCGAGGAAGATTCCCTTTTCTCTGAGTTCATATTCCAGCAGGTTGCAGCCCAGCCGGTGACTGGGACCGAAACGCACCACGGAATCTCCCCGACCCGCCTTCTTGGCCAGCGCGAAATACTCGTCTGCGTCTTCCGCCTTTGCCGTTAGGAACAATACTCCGTAACCAGCGTTCAACATCCCCAGCGAAAGCCCTTTGATGGCCGCGCTGGTCTTGCCGCATCCCGTTGCGCCCAGGATCAGCACGTGCTCTAAACTGTGGCCAACGGTGAACTTGTGGTGGCCGTTCCAGCGAAGCAACGCCGCCTTTGCCGGCCAACAGCGTGGGTTTGGGCTGATTTTCCTCTGGCACCCTTCGATGCCACGGTTGAACACATTCACGGTCGTTTTCGGAATTCAATTACGATTTCCCCGTCCTTCGCTTTCTCAACGCCCTCGAATTTGCCCGACAAGGAAATTCCGATTAACGACGGCTTTTGCGGGTTGTCATACACCATCATGTTGACGCCGCTCTTTCGCATTTCAAGCAAGCGCCAATCGGTCAACCCCAGGCTGTCGCTCAGTGCCTGAGGGTGCATTCGGACTTCATAGACCATAACGCTCAAGCTCAAAACGAAACTCAAGATGAATGTCGTCACCAGCAGAATGGCAACGAAAGCCAACTTGATGCAGGCAGTTTGATACAAAAGGCACTTTAACTCATAAACCAATTTAGCCATGCGCCCCGTCTTCGTGCGCGCTGTTTCCGCCGTGCTCTTTTCGCGCAGTTGCATGCAACGCAATAAAACCAGTGTGGGGTCGTTGCCGTCTTGAAACTGACAGGAACGAAGAATTTCCCGCGTCGCCTGTTGTTCCACTGCTGCCAAATCCGCCACCAAGTCCTGAATAATTCCCTCGGCGTCGTTCACTTCCCGCGGCCTCCCCCGGTAAATTTGTCAATCAACCATTCTATTACTCTGACGACCATATCAAAAACCTTTTCCACCCCAAGTGCGAGCACTAGGCCGACCAAAATCGTCCCACCGACGCATCCATAGTATATGCCTCCGCGCGTTGTGCCGCCCCACAGAAGTGCGGCAATTCCACACCCGAACATCAACCATCCAATGATTTTTTTCATGCCAGTTACAAACTATTCTTTCGCGGCGTTCAGGCTCAAATGTCCTTCGGTTTGCCATCGTCACTATCGGCAGAAAAACGAATTCCTTTAGAACTCACCCGCGTTTTTTAGTCGCAAATCACGCTTTTACCCCTTGTTGTCCTTTGGCAGCCAATGTGTGCTTTGTTCTCTTGCCTGTCCCGTATCCCCGGCAGCCTGAGCGCGAGCTTGTCATGCCCTATGCAAACGTCATGAGCCACGCCAGCGGCACCCGCTTCGCGGCAATGCTGGGTACCAACAATCCGCACCCTCTCACCTGACGCGAATCATTCCCGTAAAATCCTGATTCGCTTTGATCAGGCTCCGCTGTGGCCGCGAGTTTCGATGCGGCCACTGTCCCCTCGGCCATCCGCTACGGCGCGGCCTTACACCGGCCCTGGCACATGGCAGAGGCAGGCCGTCTGGACTCCTTGCCCGCTTGGCCAGTCTCGCCGGAGTATCGCGCCCCTCGTGCCCCTGGACGTTTTCCCCGGCCAGCCAAGAGCCGTGAGTTGCGCTTGCCGGGCGCTACAGACTCCGTCCGCTGGGCGTGGCAAGCCACCGCGCCAACTCACGGCACTTGGCTAGCCCCCAGGGCGCCTGACTCGACGGCTTTTTTCTTCGTTCCACTCCGCTACGCTCCGGTAGGCACCGCGCCCTCGCGCTCCCACACCGCGCCGCCGAGCAACCAGTAGCGGCGGCACTGCCCCCAAGCGCTGGGCGCAATGCCTCCCTCCGACTCCACTGCGCTATACTTCGTAAAAACCGCCGAGACAGGCGGTTCCCCCGGCCACCGCGTCACCGGGCCTAGCTCCGGAAACGCTCGCAAGCTCGCTGGCCTCCGCTGCGGCCCGGTCATGCGCTGGCCCCCGATATTTGTCTGGCCTCTGGCCGGACAGGCCAACTCGTCCCTGCTCCCCTTCCTCCTCAGCCTGCCCGGCCAGAAGCCAGAAGACCGCGACCCCGCGCCCCAGGACAGGAAGCCAAGCGGATGCGTGACAGGTACCCCGGCGACGTGAGAGCGCTCAGCTTCTGCTCCGGCTACGATGCTCGTTCCTGCGCGTCTGGTCCTCCGCAGAACTGCCCGCACTCACTCCGCCCTAATGTCAGTCTCACCTCTGGCCGCCCGTGCTCTGCGCTGGGCCTTTCGGCTCACCCTGCCGCCCTTGAGCCACAGCCTTGCGCCACACACTCCCGGCCAAAAGTGAGAAGACCACGGCCCCCGCGACCCGATACGACCGCCGCCAGACTGCGAGCCCTCAGCTCAGCCCGGACTGACTCGGGCTGGACCCGCCAAGCGGGTCCCCCTAAGACTCGCAGACTGGGGGCTGAGAGATAGCGCCCGCCTACTGCAAAAACCAGCAGGCCGGCGCAACACCTCAGAACGAAACAACGACGCGGACAAACCGCGCGCGCCAACTGGACTTCGCTCCGTTCGGGGCTGTCATGGAGGATGCAGACCGGCATCCTTCACGCCAGCCCCTCACTCCGCTTCTGTTGCGTTTAGTCAGCCGCGCGCGGAAGCGGGGACGTTCAGCTCGCTTCGCTCGGCATGCTTGGTCTTTTGGTCCTCGGAAATCACCAACCCCCACACCAGAACCCCGCGGCGCAATTCCTGTCAGTCCTTTGCGCCGCTCAGTCAGGCTCCGCTGTGGCCGTGCGGAACGATGCGGCCAAGGCAGTCAATGCAGATGCCGCCGGAGTGATGCAAATGCACCCGTCGGCATTGAGGGCACGCAAAGAACTGTTCTTCTGGCCTCACCAAACAAAGTCGCCCAGCGAACAGCACGCCGATTTGGGTTGGCGACAGGACTCCGCACCGCCCATGATAATCCAGCACGTCCCGTTCCAATGTCTGCGGGACTTCTCCGTTCTGACGGGCGACAGCATGGATGTAGGCAACAACGTAGCGAGGAATGTTCTGTAACGAATTGGCGTCGTGCGTCGAGAGTCGACTGCGTCGCGAACCGAGTACTTGAATCACACCGTCTGCCGTCTCTTGCACCAGTGGCCGCAATGCAGGAAAAGCAAGTCGGTCGGTTGTCGCCAGCGCGATGTGCTGCGCCTCCAAACTGCGTCTGCCAGACGCGAACACTATGTCCATGACTTCGGCGAACGCGGCGGTGTCAATGCGCCCGAGATGCCTTTGCTGGTCTGGGGAAACGTTCAGTCGAGGTGCAGGCTGGCCCGCTGGATTCCACTCGTAAAGTTCACGCCACGGGCCACGTCGTTGCTCTGGGTCAGTCCACAAAACATCTTGGACGAAGCCACCGGGATTCATCCCTCGCGCGAGCAAGCGCGAAGCAATATCCACGGTGAACTGAGGAATTGGAAATGGGCCGTGTTCGCCGCGCTGAAGGATTCGTTGCGCAGCTTGGGCGTATGTGAGGTTCACAAAACTTGGCGCAGGCAAATTCGCCAACGCTGGCAAAGCTGCGCCGGAAAGAATGGCGACTTCGGCGGGATGCGTTGCAGCAAACTCCCCAGCGAGTCGGCGGCGTTCATCATCCAGCGGCTGTCCGGCGAGTTGCCCTTGAAACGCAAGCGTACCGCGTCCCGCAGTTCGGATGGCTTCTGCCAAAGACTGTCGCAACGCGTCGCGGTAGTGGGCGAACCGCATCCCTGCCGACAGTTTCGCAGCGTCCTGTCGGCTATCAGAAAAAATCACGAGCTTCCGGTTCGAGTGCTCCGGGTTTTGCGGTATCTGACGCAACAAGGCGTCGGAAAGAACTTGAGCAATCTTCTGGAAGCCGGTGCGAATGACGCGAATTGGAGTATCAAGCCGACGGCCTCGGCGGTCCTCGTCACACCGTGGACAAATTGCGGGATAAGACTGACGCGCTCTGTCGTCGTTCGGCGGATTCGGCCCGTGCATCGCAGGCACGTGATAAAGATAGCCATTTCCCCCTCCGAGAGTGACCGAGCCATCAGCGGGCGACAGATTTGCAGGACGCCAATGCCGCCGTGTCGGAACTTGGTCCCATTGCGATGTGAGTGGCGCGCGATTGTCAGAAGGCCAGAACACGGCGTAGTTCCTGTAATCGCGGTCAAGAAGCGCCATCTCTGGCGACGCCTCAAGGTCAGGATGGTCTGCACTAAGAAAATACGACCCCGGATTCTGCGAGTCATCTCGCCGATAACCTCCGAAGAAAACTTCTCCGCAAGCTTCGCACGCAAGCAGTTCAAGCACGCGCGAGCCACAGCGACAACTCAACGTCGGCTGATAGTGGAGCGCGCCAACGGGACATGGTTCGGTTCGCCCTGTCACCTCACTGCATTGCGGATTCGTGCAGGCCCAGATGCCTTGGACGTTCCGAAAAAACAAATGTCCGCGCAGTGGCAAGGGTGCTAAGCCTCTGTCGGAGCGTGCGGATGCAAGACAGGCCAAGACGCCCTCAACGGCCAATTGGCGCTCGTTTTCCGGCAACGCGCCTTCAAATAGGCTGTTGGCGAGTTGTTCTGGCGTCCGTGGCAACAAGCCTTGGTCTCCCCATCCGATGGAGAGAGGGACTGGGTAAGGAGAATCCGGACCTCGGATTTCCCCCCGAGCCCTTCCCCCTTTCCCTTTCTGTTTGTTCCCCATTTGCCCCGTTTTCAGATCTTTTGCCGCGTTGTGCTCCCTCTGCTGCAAGGAGGCTTCAGTCTCTCGCTCTCCACCAGCCCGCTTTGATCAGGGGGCCAGGACAGGTGGTGCCCTCTGAAGACTACTCCCACCGGCCGCCCTGATACGCGGGCTTTTTTGGTGAAGAGCGAGAGACCGAAGCCGAGCAGCAGAGCACAAAAAAAAGATCATGAAAACGAACAAACAGAACAAAGCAGAAAAGAAAAACAAGTCAGAGCTCCAGAGCCGATCCGAGCAGTTGAGCGGAAACAACAACAGCCAAACGGCAACGGCACCCGCGCAACCCGCCCCGCAGAAAACGGTACGGCCCTACGTGAATTTTGAGGAACGCGACCGCAACCGCCAACTCCCGGTTGAAAAAGTACTCGACACTCTCCGCCAATGGATACCCCGCGCGTACGAACTCGCCGAAGTAGTTGGCAAGTGGATTTGGATCGCCTTCCCCGAGCAGCCGGTTGAAAAACTTCGCGCCGACCTTTCGCAGCTTGGCTTTCACTGGAATAACACCCGCAAGTGTTGGCAGCACCCGTGCGGCGAGACCCTTCCCCGCGGCCAGCAGAACCCCCGCGAGAAATACGCAACCTATTTCCCCGCCGACCGCATCGCCGCCTAAGTGCACCCGCAACTTTCAACGTTCAATTTCATGAACTCTCAACTTTCAACTCTCAACTCTCAACCAGTCCTGCCCGGTCTGGACGAGCTTGTTAAGCCCTTCAAATTCAACTCCCAGCCTCACGAGTACAAGGTTGTCCCCCTCCGCGAATGCCCGACACCGGAAAGCTTGCAGCTTTGCGACACCCCGCAGAAAGCCGCCGACTACTGGCGCTTGCACGTGCCGAGCAACCCCTATTTCAACCCCGAATGCGAATGCTTCACGGTGTTGCTCCTCAACACCCGCCGCCGAGTCAAAGCCCATCAGATTGTTTCCTTCGGCACTCACGACACAATTCTTGTTCACCCGCTGACGGTGTTCCGTCTAGCGGTCATCACCTCCGCCGCCGCCCTCGTGCTCATGCACAACCACCCGAGCGGAGAATCCGCCCCCAGTGAAGCCGACATCAAAGTTACCCGCGACCTCATCCGCGCTGGCCAGCTTCTGAAAATCGAAGTCCTCGACCACGTAATTATGGGCAACCCCAATCACTCAAGCTTGCGCGAGCTTGGCTACTTTTGCGCCTAAGGAGATTTATGGACACAAACAACAACAACACCGCCGAGCCTTTCGGCCCGGTCATCTACCAGTACACCCGCTCGCAAGCGATTGCGGACGGCTTTCAAATCGAAGTCACGAAAACGGCCGAGGAAGCGGGAATCCGCTTCCCGGTTTTCATCACTCGCGGAGTCTATGAGCAATGCGTGGCCGTCCCGCCCGGTCTCACCGGTCAGGACGAAGCCGGCCGCCTTTGGGATGTCGTTTGGATGCTTCGCTTCGCGATCATCCGCTCCCAGCCCGGCACCAGCCGGTTGACGGTGGCGCTCTACGTGCGCAACTCCGACAACCGCCCGCCCCGCCTCACCAAGTTGATTGCCACCGCTGGCGCGGTGGACATTGACGACCCCGCCCCGGCCATCACGATACTTTTGCCGACCGAGGATTGAACCCGCACCGCTGGCCCGGGCCGACCCGGGCCAGCCCTTCACCATGAGCCAGACCCTTCTTTTCTTCGAGCAACAGACCCGCGACGCCGAGCAGGCTTTGCTTGACGCGAAACGCGCAACCACGTGAAGGCAAATGCCGCTGGCATCGGTGCTCAGGTTGTCAAAGCCATCTATCGCACGCAGCCCGTGCAATCCCAGTGCGCCCGCCACAAGCTGGCGCTTGGTCCCATCGCACCCGAGCAACACCACCTTGCCCGCAATCGCAAGGTGTTGACGCTCCGCCAGACCTATTTCGTGGACAACGTCACGACCAGCGGCCACACCCTCGAAGCCGCCCGCCTCGCTCTCGGCTTCGGCGCTGGCCTTGTCTTTGCCGACGCCGCGACCCGCCGCACCCAAATGCAAGCCACCCTCTTTTGAATTCGCGTTTTCGCCAAGGGGCAGCCACCCGGACGCCAGTCCGCAGTGCGGCACCTTAATCTGCCAGCCGATGGCTGCCCCTGGCCAAAATTTTGCGCGCTTCGCGCGTCCTCCTTTCCTGCGCCGCTGGCCCTCACGCCGGCCCAGGCCCGCGCCAAAGGATTTATCCTCTGGACTCCTTCTCTGTGTCCGAGCCGGGCTCTGCCCTGGACCCGCCAGGACCTGGCAGCCCTGGACCCGCCACCATTCCTTACCGCATTTTTGCGCCCTTCGTAGCGAGAACCGGATTTCCCGTTTGCGAGCCGTGCTACGATCGCCAATACTCTGCCAATGGAACCGCGATTTTCGCAAATGAACAAAGTCCGCGTCAACGACGGAAACAATCCCACGTACGAGGGCTATGTGATCGCCTCGCAATTCCGCGACGGCAGATGGATTTACAAGGTCTCCATATCCGACGACCCTACGAAGTCCGACACATGGGACAACTGGGCGCCCGAGAATTGGCTCGAAAAAGTCAAGTGAGCCACTGGCCCCGCTGGCGGGACACACCAATGGAGCACGCTATGATCACGGGAGACTTGAACGAATCCACGACCAAATACGATGCCGCATTTCGTGAGGTGCGAGGCCTCACCTGGCTGCCGTGGGCGGGCCGCGACTTTCCCGATCGTCCACCGCACCAACGACTCCTCGTCGTCGGGGAGTCCCACTACTACAACGGAAAGACGCCCGAGGAACGCGAAGCGAATCGGGAGAAGTGGCTCAAGTACCCCAACTACACGAGGGAATGCGTCTCCGAGCAACTTGTAAACCACGAGTGGGAGAATGGAAACAAGACCTTCGACACCCTCCCCAAGCTGCTCTTCAAGACCTTCGACATCGACCATCCCAGACTATGGGGCGACAGCGCTTACTACAACATCGTCCAGCGAATGATGGATTACGGTCAGGACGGGAATCCTGAAAGGCCCACATGGAACGACTATACGGCAGGCTGGGGAATTTTCGCGGAGGTTGCTAGGATCATCCAGCCCAGCCACTGCCTCTTCATCGGGGTTGAGGCCGCTAACTTCTTCACCCTCGGCACCGTCTCTCGAACCCAGCGAGTAGGCCGGACGTGGGCACGAACAGCCAAGGCCGAGATAGCCGGGACGACAATCCAGCTTATCTTCGTCCAGCACCTAGGGAAGTACTTCAGTTGGAGTCAATGGCACGACTACCTCCAGGCCCTACATCCCGACCTCATGAGGTGGTTAGGATCAGAGGCCTACGCGCAAAAACACACCCTAGTTCGTTAACCGGTAATACACCCCCCGAACAGACGTTCGCTCGCCCGAATCCCCGACCGGGCCGAGTTTCCCCATGCCGCCACCACGGCGCGCAGC
>Ga0118677_10008012_pt1 | contig 17147 bp, 11 predicted proteins | sample AliMusrvi5mmetaG_FD_86154 | JGI IMG/M metagenome (GOLD analysis project Ga0118677, IMG submission 86154) | reverse complement strand
GAGGCCTACTTGAAAATGAAGAAGATTTCGGCGGAGAAGCGGCCTATTATCAAAAATGGCAATGGTACCCGAAAGAATAAGAATGGGGGGCAAAAGGGGGGCTATGCGTTGGCAGGGGCGCCTCTTGATTATGTAACACGCGCCGGTGTAGATACTGTCTATGGAAATTTCCCCGAATACCAGTCGGCCGGTCTGAAATTCTACGATACAGTCAATCAACAGGGCATGTTCCAGGAGTGTGGAACAAAGGATATTACGCCGAATATCTATGGGTCTGGGTCTGGGTCTGGGCCTTCGCAGTCAGGTGGCACCATGAGCGACTACTTACACGCGAAACTCCTTTCGCCGAGTGCCCCTGGCACGCCTCCCAATGTATTCAGCAATTCTCAACAGGCTCTGTCTGGAAGACCGATGGGCGCCTCGCCGGCTCCCTATCAGCCGGCGAAATAGTCGCCATATACGCAAAAATATCAAAGTAAATCTCATCGGTTGGGTTTTACTTTTGTGTCTAACAAACCTAAATAGACAATAGGTGTCCTTATAGAATGGAGACAAGGGTCCGTGGTGATGAAGGACGCGCGCTTGCTGAAAAAATTATACGGAGCTATTTTCGCACACAGGACTATCCATTTACGCGTCATCATATTGAAGGGTATGACCAGTTTTTGGGGCAGGACTTACCCGCCATTCTGAAGGCCGAGAATCCGCTCGTTCTTCTACAGGCTCCGATAGGGGCCACAGGGGTGTATGGTCTCAAGGCTGAAATTTTCATAGGGGGGCTGGAGGGAGACCGGATTACGATCGGAACTCCCACGGTGAATTTACGGGACACGGAGGAAATTCGGATTATGTACCCGAACGAGGCGCGCCTTCGCAACATGAATTACTTGAGCCAAATTCAGGCCGACATCGTCATTCGTATTACGATTTCCAAGCCGAATCCGAGCGGAGGAGCCCCGTCAAGCGAGGTCATCACGATGGACTCTGCCACCGACGCTGCCTATCAGTACTTGGCGAACTTCCCCCTTATCAAAATGCCGATTATGCTCCACAGTAGATATTGCGTACTCTACGGGAAACCCCAGGCGTTTTTGAGAGAAATCGGCGAATGCCAGTACGACCAGGGAGGCTATTTTATCGTGGATGGAGCCGAGAAGGTCCTAATCACACGGCAGGAGAGCGCCTTCAATACTCTGACGATTACGCAACAGCAGAGGGACCCGCAGGTGTCGCTGTATGCCTCTATTGGTTGCTTGAATCCGACCACGCGCCAGGTGAAACGCGTGACATTCGGTTGGCTGCGGCAGCAGGAACGCCTCCGTATCAGCATTCCCTTTGTCCGCAAGGCAATCCCGATTTTCGTACTCTTTCGGGCGATGGGCCTTCAGAGTGACCAGGATATCATACGCGCCATTCTACCGGACCCCGATTCGGCGGAGGCGAAGATTCTGGAGCCCTATCTCCACGAGAGCATCATAGACGCCTTCCCCTTTCTGGACACCTTCTCGGCGATTCAGTACATCAAGGTTCTCACGAAGGGATTCAGCGAGGCCCACGTTCTGAATATTATTCGCAATCAGCTCTTCATTCACGTGGAGAATCGCCCTGGAGCGCGGATTGCCTTCCTGGCCGAGTGTATTCGCCGAATTCTCCGTGTTCATGCGGGAATTGATGCCCAGACAGACAAGGACGATATTCGGAACCAGCGGTGTCTAACGAGTGGCGTACTGTTGCGCATGCTCTTCCAGGATGTCTATAAGAACTGGAAGAAGGCGACCATCCTCACCCTTGACAAGGAATACAAGTATAATTCCAGCTCCTACAGGGATATGGAATTTCTGAATCTGTTTCAACAGGGAACTCTGAATGAAATGTTCAAGGCTGGGCTCTTAACCGAGGGAATCATGCGCGGGTTCAAGGGAAAGTGGGGGTCCGGTATGGGCGAAGAGAAGACGGGTGTCCTCCAGCCCCTTTCCAGAATTTCGTATATGGATTTCATGTCGCATTGTCGGCGCGTGGTTCTGGATTTTGACACGGGGTTGGCGCTGGCTGGGCCGAGACGCCTCCACACCAGTCAATTCGGATATTTTTGTACGAGTGAGACGCCTGGTGGCGGGAGCATCGGTATCACGAAGAATCTGTCCATTCTGACGGCGATTTCCACGGCGACGGAGCCGGCGCCCCTGATTGACTGGCTTTTGAAGCGGGGAGAGGTCATTGCCTGTGACCAGGTTACTCCGGAATCTGTTGCCGTCATGGTCCCCGTTTTCGTGAATGGTGGAACGGTCGGATATACTTTGCGGCCGCAGATACTTCGCGACGTTCTGAAGGCGATGAAATGGACGGGCTGCTTGCCTGCCTCAACCTCGGTTGGATTCAGTATTCGGGAGCGGCGTGTCTTCATTTATACGGATGAGGGGCGGCCTCTGCGCCCGCTCATTCATTTGGGCACGGGTGATGCGGCAGGCGAAATCCCTTTTGAACTCATTCAGCGGACGGTCACCTGGCGCGCCCTTATCCTTGGGTCGCTCCCTGCGACAAAGGACCGCGGGCTCTATCAGACGGGATTCGTGGATCCGCTCGCCTCCTCAGAGGCACCGGCCATGGAGGACTATCTGAAAGCGTTAATGCCGTTCTGTGGAGCGATTGAGTATGTGGATCCCTATGAGGCGAATGAGTCTTACGTGGCGATGTTTCCCGAGTATATTAAGCCCGAGAATAGCCACCTGGAGATTCACCCGAGTACAATTGTGGGACTTCTGACGGCGGTCATTCCTTTCCCGAATCACAATCAGTCTCCGCGTAATCAGTTGAGTTGCTCCCAGAGTAAGCAGGGTCTCTCCGTCTATGCCACGAATTACCCGAATCGTTTTGATAACATGGTCCATGTTCTCTGTTACGGAGAGGCGCCGCTCGTTCGGACCCTCTATTTTGACTACATTGCCGATGGACAGATGCCCTATGGTCAGAATCTCATTGTGGCGCTCGGCTGCTTCACGGGTTATAACCAGGAGGACGGTATCGTATTCAATGCGGATTCCTTCCAGCGGGGGATGTTTCGGAACATGACCTTTCGCTCCTATGAGGCCTTTGAGGAGGATGATATCGCCCTGAAGACGCGGACGCGAATTGCTAATCCTGCCACGACGCCTGGATGGACGTCATTGAAGGCCGGCGTGGATTATTCCAAGCTGGACGAGCGCGGAATCATTCGGGTGGGCGAGCGGGTTGATGAGACGACGGTGCTTGTTGGTCGGTATCTACAGGGGCAGGGAGGGGAGATGCGGGATGCCTCCTTGACGGCTCAGGTTTGGACGACGGGGCGTGTGGAGAAGGTCGCCGTGATGACGAATAATGCTGGCCTCGCGCTCGTCAAGATTCGCGTCATACAGGACCGTGTGCCCGAACTGGGCGATAAATTCAGTACGCGCCACGGCCAGAAGGGAACGATTGGAATGTTGATACGGGGTCACGATATGCCGCGGACAGCGTCAGGTATTGTACCTGATATGATTGTGAATCCGCATTGTATGCCGAGTCGTATGACGATGGCGCAGCTTCTGGAGTCGCTCCTTGGAAAGGCTGCCCCGCATCTGGGGGCAATAGGGGATGCCACGCCCTTCATGAACGAGGGCAATCCTGCCACGGAGATTGGGGCAGTGCTCCGTGACCAGCTGGGGATGGACCCTCTCGGTGACGACCTTCTCTATGACGGAATGTCGGGCCGCCAAATCCCCTCCACGATTTTTATGGGGAACATCTATATCATGCGTCTGAAGCACATGCCTGAGGACAAGTGGAATGCTCGTGCGGAAGGGCGCAAGGAGCAGCGGACACACCAGCCGACGGGAGGGCGCGGAAACCAGGGTGGCCTACGTATTGGTGAGATGGAACGCGATGCGATTGTGGGGCACGGAATCATGGATTTCGTTCGCGAGTCCTATATGAAGCGGTCGGATGGTTATGAGACCTTCATCTGTAATGGATGCGGCACGATTCCGATTTATAATGAGCGGAAGGGGTTGTATATGTGCCCGATGTGCGATGGGCCGGTGAAATTCATTGGGGATTCGGCGGCGACGTTGGAGCTGCTGCCGTCAAATAAGAGAAGTGTGGCGACCTTTTCCAAGGTGGAGATTCCATATTCTCTGAAGGTGTTTGACCAGGAACTCGGATTTTTCTTGAATACTTCAATGCGCATTTTGACAACGCACGACGTTAAGAGACTTCGTGGGGCACCCTTGGTGGAGCTTACGGCGGACCAACAGAAGGCGGCATTGGAGTCGGTTCTGCCTGAACGGAGCGAGTTAGATATGAATGTCCCAGAGCGTCTCGAGCCGAAGGATGAATTTGAAGTTCGCCCTGAGGATTTGGCCGGACTCGGATTATCCAATAGTGGAGAGAATGAGATTGAGACAGGTTCAATGGGACCGAAGGTGAATCTGGATGTTCTTAATGCCGCGGTGGCGGCGGCAGTGACGGCGACTTTGAATACTACGACGATGGGCACAAGCACGAGCACAAGTACTCGTGAAAATATTGGTAAAAATGGCGTATCTGGAAGCGTAAATGCTGCGATTATAAATGCCGCGGTAAATGCGGCGGTAAAAGCTGCGTCTTTTGCGTCAAACCTTGTACCTGAGGAGGGAATGTCACCTTGGGCACCCCAGCCTACAACAACACAATTGCCTCAATCAATGTCCTTTGTCGCGGCTACGACTACGCAACAACAGCAACAACAGCAACCCTCTACAAATATCTCTGCGCCGATGGACTTCGGGGAGGGAGATTATGATGAAATCCCTATGAACGGTGGCGCTATGAACTCACCCCCTATGAACTCGGCCCCTATGAACTCGCCCCCTAACAACAGTGTAAATGTCCAGACAACCACCCAGCCGGTGCTCGTCGTTCCGCTGAGTATGGTTCCGACTACCAACCCTGCAGCACAGTTCCTACCATCGCCCGCTCCTGGCGCGCCTCCCACTTTCGCGGTAGATACAAATGATGCTGGAAGAGGTATGGAAGGTGGGAGCTGGGGCAGTGGAGGTGGCAGGACACGTGGGCCTGGGCGGTCCAGAAGTGCCAGTCCATCCTCTGGAAGGGGCTCCGCTTCCGCTGAAGCTTCCAGTGCCCCTATTGCCCCCACTACGCGCGTCACGGTTGTAAAGGGGACATAGACATGCCGCCAGCCAACAGAGTAAATTTGACTCTTCTTCTTTTGTTTTATAGAATAGAGAACAATGGATTTTGAAACGCTGGATATTCTCTATAGGAGTCGCCAGACCCTTCTTCAGATTCTGAAGAAGAAGGGCTATAATACCGAGCCCTATGAAAAATTCGGCCCCTTTGAGATTGAGAAGATGTCATCGCAGGACAAGGAGAAGTCACTAAATATGGAGCTGAAGCGCGAGCTACCTGCAGATTCAACAAGTCCGGCCATTTGCCGCGTAGAGTATGCCATCCCGCGTGTCAAGAATCGCCTGGCAGGTTTTCTTAACAAGTTGCTCGTGAATGAGGAAACAGGTGATGACCTGATTGACACGAAGACAACGGAGATTATTGTGATTACTCTGGAGGCGATTGGCGACACATTTAATACGGCCGCCCTAACCCAGTGGTCCAAGCGCAATCTTCGGATTGCCTTCTTTGACGCCCATACGCTCGTCACGAACCCTCTTGAGCACGTACTCGTCCCGCTACACGAAATCGTCCCCGAGGATGAGCACCCTGAGCTTCTCAAAAAGTACTACATGAAAAGCAAGACAAATCTCCCCGTCATTCGCTTTCACGAGGATATTATTGCCCGTATTTTAGGACTCATTCCCGGTTCCATTGTTAAGATAACGAGACCCTCCCCCCTCGCTGGAGAGTATATTCTGTATCGCATATGTGTTCCCTAGATTAGATAGGGATGAGTGGATCAACTCAAACATGTCCGGTATCATTAAATACGGTTATAGCAAATGAAACAAGCTTTTTTACTTGGCTAAATACGGGTGATAGAACATGCCCCACGGTAAAACAGGTGTCCCAGGCAATTGCGGCGGCATCGGCTCCGACTTCAAGTGGCTCCAATGCCTTATATAATAATGAGAAGAAAGTGAAAGAACTCACCAAGCGCCTTGAGAATAGAAAGAATGATGTACAGATTGCCCATGACCGTGCGTCCATGGTGTTACGTCCCGAACTGACCGCAAGTTATTATGATGGGTGGTTTCCTATCCATCGCCCTCTGAAACAAATCAGCGTTCCGATTCTGATAGGGGCGGCGACCTTTCTTTTTACCATATCATTCTTTATGTTTCTTGAATTCGTCGGAATAAGCAATGTATTTTCGGTATATATTCCGTTTGAAAGAAACCCAGTGACGAATCCATTATCCAAATACTTATGGGTGATGACGCTGATTGGTCTCGTCTTTTTCGCACTAACACTATACTTGTTTTTACGATGATTGATGTTGCTGCCAACCCTTTGCGAAAAAATAGAATCGCCCATTGTTAGATGAGTGATTCTATCTTAAATAATTGCGCCAAAGTGACCACAATTGAGGAGGCGCAAAAACCGGTTCTAACAATGCTTTTACCGGTCAAGGGTCTTCGCCACGATGAGCAGGGCGAATTAACTGCCGATGCCGTGAAAATAGTTACGGATGGCATGTTGAATTTGGGCGTTTCAGCAAATACACAGGACGCGAAGACCGCGATTGTACTTGAAATCAAAAAGGTCCTCTGTACTCTGAATGCCCAATATGAGTTTCTTCTGACACAGGTATTTGAATCGGTTGACAATTCGGAACCGGTATCAAAGCCCATCTTGGAATCGATCAAAGAAAAGAACAGAGCAATGAGAGATATTATCTCGGTATCCCGGCAAATTTTGAAGGGGGTCTCCAATAATACAGAATTTACGGAAGGGTTTATAAATAATTCGGACAATACGGGCAATTTGAAGAAGACACTGGAGGCCTTCCAGAATATTGCGGATGGTCTCGGTTCTGACAGTGCTGCCCTGGACGCCGAGCGCTATTCCGATGTTAAGCGGAGCTTTGAGATATCTGTAGAGAATAACAAGAGTATTTCTACCAATCTCGCCCTCTACTCTTTTTTGAATGTAATTGCTGTTGGCCTACTCTTCTATATTGTGTCCGCCAAGTAGAGAGTGTGGCAATGGATCTGAGCAACAAGGATTCTATGAAACGACAGACGGACATTAACCAATGGTATTATAAATATCGGCTGGAAACCCTGTTTATCATGCAACTCCTATTTATCGGATTGGCTGGTTTAATCTTATTGAGTATTCTGTCCTCGTATGGCATCGTGCCTGGCATGTTTGTTATATATTACGGGGCCATCATGATATTTGTAATCTGCGCAATATGGTATTTCAAAGCGTCCTATACCGCCGCGAATCGCGATTTTTATCACTGGGATAAAAAGCATTTTGCCGCGGATTCCACGACACATTCGCCGTTCACATCCAATATGAAGGCGGCCATAACACAGGGAATCGCTGCGCATTGTTCATGAGCTTCTCTCTTGTTCCCGAGCTTCTCTCTTGTTCCTATTTTAGTACGCACCGATAGAGAGAAAGGGGCGATGTCTATATCGGATACAGAGTTGATAAACGCATTCACAAGCTATATGACAGTGACACGGGCTGGATCCAGCGGAAAACTCTATAATGATACGATTGGAGAGTTAAATACAAAAATAATTGATTTGAATGGGCAGATTTCCGTGTTGGACGGGCAGGAGGAAACCTACAATCAAAACTATTTGAACGCGAAGGAAAATCCTACGAACTTCAGCCTGTTTGCGAAACTGGGCCTCCGAACGATGCAGGATTGGGTTCTCGCCTATTTCTATTTTTCGTACATACTTTTCAGCATCCTCTTATTGGGTACTGTTCTAAAGGCGTCTGAGAATAAGTATGTCGCCATGCTTTTTATAGGTGGAATCACACTGTCAATCGGAGTACTTTCAACTCTACTTTTGCTTTCGTATGCTTAGCCTTTCTTCGCATGCTCCTTATCCCAATCCACCACATCCTCATCGGACGCGAACACCTTGAGCACCGGCCAGAGCTTCCCGCCATCCGGTTCGCCATACTCGTCCGCCATTCTGGACAGAACCATCTCAGCCGTGAAGTTTGTAATATGATTCTCCTTCTTCCATTGGCTCACAATGAGTTTTACTCGTTTTGACTCACATGGATTCTCCCGAAACTCCATCTGCTCTTCAGGTGTCGTAGGTTCACGAATACGCTCCGCCTTGAATCGGGCATACGTATCAAAGCTCTCCTTATATTTATTGGACGCGCGCGTAACAATCTCCGGAGTCGGATTGAGACCGAAGGGGATATACTCCGTTTCGTAAATATGGACCAGGAGCGACAGGAACGGCTCCCGCCAGGCCCGCAGCTTCTCGTCCAGGAGGGGGTCCCGAGGGAAGATGTTCGGCTTCTTGAGGAGCAATTCCGGATGATCTTCGGGAAGGAACTTGGACTCAAAGGGAATCACCCGAATACGGCGCCAAGTGCCCTGGTCCATGGAACTCACCGGCGGCAGATTATTGCACATCATACAGATTTTCCCCATGATGCGGAATTTCTCCTGCTCACCATATAACTGCCGAGCCTCAATGATATCTTCACCGCTGAACTGTTTCATGACGCTGGTATTGATGGGCTCCTTGTCATCCGGCTCCTGCATGTAGATGAAGCGCTTACACTTTGTGACCATGATTTCCGGATTCGCCGCGCCAGCCTCGGGGCGACTCCGCGTCATGACGGTGGATGACATTGAAGTCTGATAGTCCCCGAAGGTCAGACGCATCAGCTCAATCATCTTGGACTTTCCATTGCCGCCCACGCCGGTGAAGGTATAGTAGCATTGCTCCCGATTCGCCCCCTCCAGGCAACTGGCGAGTAGGCGAAGGGCGTATTTCTTGAGCGCCGCGTTCGGAAAGAGTTTTGTAAAGAAGTCGTTGATTTCTGCGTAAACAGGGGCGAAGGGGTCATAAGGAACATAATTGATTGGCTCCGAGTCTGGATAATTGTGTCCGGCGAGGAAACTCACATAGTCTTCTGGGCGACCCTGTCGAAAGATTACATGGTCCTTCTTGTTCGCGTTCTTTGCCCGCAGTTCCAGGACACCATTTCGGCAACCGAGGAGAAAGGGATTCGCGTTCAGCTTGTTCATGAAGTCCTCCTCGCAGAATCGCTGTGCTGCCATTTTCATAACCGACTCCGTGAAACCATTGTCGTATAGTTTCGTTTCCACCTTCATAAGTTCCTTTAGCTTCTTTTCCAACCATTCGCGCGCCTCCTTTGTTGTTGCTGCCGCCATTAGGGTTCGGATTTTTCCACGCGCCTTGTCAAGCTCTCCCGCAACATCGCAACTGATTTTGGTTTTCAGTTCCATACCCTGATTAATTCGCTTCCACATATTAATCTCCTCATCATATTTGAACCATTCGGTGGATTTCTGATTGACAGAGGCCACATAGTTATTTCCATACATCTTCTTCATGAGTTTGGAGATGTGGAAATGCGTCGGCTCAACTTCCGTGCGAATATATTCATGGATGTTTTCGCTAATGATTTCGTTGTAGAGTTTTGGACTATCGTCCTTTGCCCACTTCCGAAGGGAGCGCTCGGTTAGACGGGGGCCATCTCCCAACTTATTCATTCCGTGAAACCATTCCTGGCGATATTTCGGAATATCCAGTTTGCTGAATTTCCCGGACTTCGCACTGAAATCCATCCAGAGCGTGAAAGTCTCCTCGCTCGGGTCAATATTGTGGAGACACCAGCCGACGCGGCGCCACTTATCGTAATCGTCATACCACGACTCTGTTAGGCACTCCAGGACGAATCGGCGAACCATTGCGCGGTCCTCTTCCGTTGTGGATTTGGAGACGAAATACTCCATTGCTGCGGTGTATTCATTCACGATACGAGAGTCCCCTTCTTGGAGCGCCACTGGTTGATGTGACAGTGGGGCCGATTTCTGTAGAAGGGCCGCAAAGACCTCGGTCGCCTCACCCTCCTTCAATGTATTCTCATCGGGAACGATATTGTAGCGAACACTTAGGAGTTCCATCAAGTCACGAGGACTGTAGATATTCGTATCCTCATCCACCCAATCGTTTTCGGCGGATTTATAATTAAAGACGGCCGAGAGCGAATAGGGGGGAATATTTGGTTTGGATTCTCCATAGAAGATCCAACCCTGTTGCTTGGTCATAGACTCATCGTAAATGTTGTCCTCTGTATTTGTGTAGCCGGTATCGGCGAAGGCGGTCTTGATTGCCTCTTGTGACAGGAGCCACTTCCGCAGAACACTCTGCTTCTCATTTGTGAGGGCGATATCAGGGCACAGAATATGGACACCATCCTTGCGCTTTCCCTTGTCGCTATAAGGGGAGGGCCGCAGCGTCACGAAGAAGCGCAGTTCATTGTAACTCTCAAGGCCGAAGAAGAAGTCGATGCCCTCGCCGATTTTATGAACGAACGTTTCAATCATGTCCAGGGTAAATACGCGCCGAAGACTGGTGTCATCGGGGTAACGAAAGTCCAAGTCAATGAGGAGGGGCTTCGGTTCATTCTTCCGCGGCTTTTCTACGAAATTCTGGGGGCGACCGCGTTTCACGAACAGATAGTCATGAAGAAGATCCAGGAAGGTCTGGTATTTCTCATCGGGAATCTGCCATTTTCCAGTTATGGAACCCATCCCAGTCATTGTGCTTGTAACGGTGTCATAGGTTCGACATTGCTCAAGAAACCTGGAAAGCCCATGCTCTTGAAATAGATTCGTGCTCATTTTTATCGTATCTGTTGGACTGGGGGGGATTCAAGCAATTTTTATCTGGGGAACAAGATGGAAAGGTAAGGTTCTAAAGCGACACTGTAACTATACTATAGTAATGCAGGTGAATAAGCGACTTATAAAAGATATACAAACAATGATTGGTGATGAAATGTCCTCGCTCGGTGTCTATTATTCTTATAACGAGATTAACATGAAGAAGGGGAGTTGCCTGGTATTTGGGCCAGAGGAAACGCCATATGCCGACTGCCCGCTCTTTTTCTCGGTCGCCGTTCCGAGCGATTATCCTTTCACATCGCCGGTTGTGCTGATTCGTAGTTCGGATGGGGTGACCCGATTACATCCGAATCTGTATATTAATGGAAAGGTGTGCCTGTCTATTTTGGGAACCTATAGTGGTCCCTCTTGGGTTTCTACACTGAACATTGGCAGTGTATTCAAAAGCATTCTGTCGTTGCTGGATAAGAATCCGATTGCGAATGAGCCTGGTTGGGAGAAGTATACACTGGCTGATGTAAAGGCTCTTAACTACGCCGAATGGGTTGAGTACAGGCTGTTGGAGATGGTCGTTTCGGAATATGGGCAATTCAAACTGGGAACGAATCCTTCCTGGGAAATGTTCAGAGAGGTCTTGGGAGCCGTTTGGCCGGCGCGCTGGGAGAGGATTCGGGCGAAAATTATTGAGCGGGCGGAAAGTGTTGGAATGAAATCATATACGGGAATTCCTTATGGAATGGGGGGCGAAGCGAATTGGCCGAAACTACTTGAGAGGGCGATAAAGATAGACTCTTTGGCCTAAATTTGACAGATTTAAACGGCCAGACCTTAGTAGAGAAAGATGAAGTTTTGTCCGGTCTGTAGATATTACCTATATTTGAATGTGGAGGAGAGCACCTGCATACGCGATTGTAGAAATTGCGGATATACCGAAAAGGAGGAGAAGGGTGGTCTGATATCAGAGACGTTAGTCAAGGAACGCACCAGTGAGGGCTATAAGATTCTATTGAATGAATTTACCCGGCAGGACCCGACACTGCCTCATCTTAAGACTATGAAATGCCCGAAAGAGGATTGTAAGTCTAATGGCGGCGGAGCGGAGAAGGATGTCATTTATATTAAGTATGATGCCGAGAATTTGAAGTATCTGTATATCTGTAATGTGTGTGGGGAACATTGGAAGACCCGTTAAGCTAAGCTAAGCTTTTTTAAGCTTTTTGGAAAAAAGCTTGGCAAAAACCCGGATATGTTAGAGATTGTTAGAATTTCCTGCGTCGCAGACCTTTAATTTTTTGCCAAGCTTTTTTTTAAAAAGCTTACTTATAGGATATGGGCAATCGCTCCACATTACGAAAAAGAAAATTACACGGATATCGTCATTTAGAGGGCGGTGCCGCTGAGATAGTTATTCGTAATGTTGGAGAAGAGGCTGTAAAAGCAGCTGCTGATGCCATGAAGGCTGCAGCTGCTTCTCGCGCTGCAGCTTCAGCGAGGGTTGCTGCCGCGGAGGCTCAATTAGCCAAATTAGAAGAACAAAAGGCTGTCGCAAAGGATGCTGCCGAAGGAGCACGAATTGATATAGAAAGGGCACAACTTTTAAGTAATATTCAAGCTGAGATGGGGGCTGCCGGCGAAGATGCGGCCGCACTAGAAGAACAACAAAATCCTACAGAACGATATGCGAAAGATGCTCAGGCGCAAAGGAATTTACAGGAGAAGAGAGATGCTCTTAAGACAGATGAAGCCGCACGAGAGGTCGAGGTAGAGAAACAGGAAGCATTGGATGAAGCGGTAAGAGAGGCCCAGGCTGCCGCGGATAAAGCAGCTGGAATTATACATGAAGCGGGTATTGAGGCTCCTGTTGGTGAAAATAAGGCAACTGTGGCGTCACAGTTAGCAGATTTACAAAAGCAAGCATTAAAGGAGGCCGCGGCACAAGCAAATCTGCAGGTATTGGACATGTTACAGGCGCGTATAAAAGCAGAAACCGCCGCAATAAGTCAAGAAGCACAGGACATCGCAAGACAGGAAGCGGCGGATAAGTATCAAAGAGTATTAGAGACTTCTATCCAGGGCGAATCTATGTTACAGGCAGCACGTAAGAGTATTGCCGACACTTTCAGAGGCTTCGCTAAATTTTTTTCGGATATTAATCAGACGACACGCACTGCCGTTGTTGATGCTCTAGGAAAACATGATGCCGTCGTTGGAGCGGTAAAGGATCTTGTTAAAAGAGAATATGAACAGGTTGGCAGTGCGAAAGATTTACAGCGACAGTTGAATTCTCTTGAAGGGGCACATGGTATAATTGATGCCCGAATTGCGAGCCTACATAATCAAGTTCGTGCGCTGGACTCGCAGGTTACTGGGGCAATTGACGCCAGTGTTGGTCTTGATAAACAAATCATACAAGTGGATGCGGGGGCGAGTAAAATAGCTGGTGCCAGAGATGCATTAATTCTGGATGCCTCCACCTATAGAGATGTGGAAGCTGGGCATATATTTGCCGACCATAATACCTTACTCGGTAAAAAGGCAGTAACTGATGCTGCTACGGCGAAAGCGAAAGCGGCAATTGACGCCACAGAGATTGCAAGAGGTATAAATGATGTAGTAACACGGAGAGCACTTGATGATTTAAATAATGCTACAAAGGGTCTTAAGGATGCCACGGTATCAGATATTACTGAAGCAGTCGGTGGAACGGATGCCAAATTACGTGCGGCAAATGCCAAATTTGGAGATTTAGTTAGATCAGTGGATGCATTGGGTAGATTACGCGATGGAACTGCCCCAGATCCGGTATTAGATGATAAAGTGCTAACAACTGGTACAGAGATTCCTGCAGAGACTCATGCGGCCGACCCAATTAATGGTGAATTACGGATTGAAGGGGCTAAGGAGGGGGGCATAACGCTTGAAATTCAGAGAGCAATAGACGCTCTAACCACTGACGAAGCACTATTGGAACAGAATACCACGGCTCTTGATGCATTAAGGGGATTAGATGAAGCTGAACAGGTGAGAGCAGAACAGGCGAGGATTGGAGAGGCTCAGAGAAATCTGGATACAAATCATCAAGCGACTGTTGATGCTCAAGGCAACATACATGAAGCTCCAGGTGAAATGCCGACTGAACCCATTCATTCTACGGACTATGTTGCCACCGAAACGAGCGCGAGTAATAAAACCGGCGAGTATAATGATTGTATTAAAACGATTGATGAGAGTGTGAAAGGTGGGGATGCGGCAGCAGCTGAAACCGACGTGATAGATAAGGCAATCTCCAATAGGATAGCTACTCTATTAAGGGAATCTTATAGGGATGCAGGTGAGGCGGCGAAGGCGGCGCGCTTACGGTTAGATTTAAACGATCCTGGAAGAGCGGACGGGTTAGGTACGGATCTAAAGGAGGCAGCGGCGCGAGAGGCTGCCGCAAAAGCCAAATTAGAGGCCGCAAAGGCGGCATCAGACCCTATTGATTTATCTAAAATTGGCGGAGAAGCAGTTGATGCTCTTAAGGAGAAGGCAGGCGATGCTAAACGTGATATCGTTGCGAGAGATCGTGCTGAAGCGGCACGTGCAGCGAGAGATGCGAGTCGGGCAGGACTGGACGATGCCGCAAAAAGACTTCATGATGCCGAGGAAAGTATGGAGGATCCGACCCATAATGAAACCGAAATGAATGCGAATGAGGAAGCGATGAATTCGGCCGATGCCAAACTAAAGGATGCCGAGGAAAAGATTCGTGAATTACAGGAGAGACTAAAAGAAAGACTTAAGGAATTGGCAGACGACGCGCAAAAACGCGAGAATCTTGCGAAAGATGCCCTTGATGCCAAGGATCTTGAAAAAATGAGCAGAGATGCCGAGACATTAAGGGAAAAACTGGATACACTGAAGGCGGAACGAGAAGCATTAGAAAAGGAGGATCCTACTAATGATAGGGAGACTGCCAATAGGGATGTTGAAGTTGAACGTCTTGCTAAAGAGGCGGATGATATACAGAAGGAAATAGATAAGATGAATGACAGACTACGTGATATTGGCAAGGAAAGTTTGGAAGACAGGCTGAAAGATGCCGAGAAAAAGGCGGATGATGCTAAAAGGGACAAACGTAACGCCGATGATGATCTTAAAGACGCCAAGAATAAATTAGATGATGAATCTAAGAAGGAACGTCCCGATAAAGATGAAATAGAACGGTTGCGAGAAGAAAGGGATGAAAGATTGGCTGATAGGGATAAGGCCGAGAAAGATTTGAAGGATAGAGAAAGGGAAAGGGATGAACTTGAAAAGGAAAGGGATAAGGAAAAAGATACAAGGGATGAAGAAAGCAAGCTGGATGATGAACTTAAAAAGGATGAAGAGCGAAAACCTGAGCGTGCGCCATTTGATTGGTCTCAATTAACGGGGGTACAGATTACTCCCTATCAGGCTGGAATAATTATAGCAGGGTTCGGTTTCGGGGCGCTTCCGTTTTTGATTCCAACGTCGCCACCGGCGCTGGCGGTGCTGCCCGCTGGAGACCAAAACGTATTAGGATGTAATGACGCAACCGCGGCATTTGCTAAGGTCTCTGGTGACATTACTTCAAAAGCAATGGCGGCAGGATATATATTGGCAAAACAAATAAACCCTGTAGATGCTCCTATTTTAATTCCTCAAGGATTTGGTGGGCAAGAAGATACTGGGGCTGGGGATGGGACTGGAGATGGGACTGGAGATGGGGCTGAAGCGAATGCTGGAGCGAATACAGTTCAGGTTGAAGCAATTACAGAGCAGATGAATAACCTTGAAGGGGGGGCAATAAATAACATTATTAAATCACCTGAAAATAATAGCGCGACTCAAAATAATAGCCCTACAGAGAATGTGGCTCAAAATAATAGCCCTACAGAGAATGTGACCCAACAAAATAATAATCCTACAGAGAATGTGGCTCAAAATAATAGCGCCGTCCAAAATAATAGCGCCGTCCAAAATAATAGCGCCGTCCAAAATAATAGCGCCGTCCAAAATAATAGCGCCGTCCAAAATAATAGCGCCGTCCAAAATAATTTAAACCAAAGCATGCCAAGCGTGCCTATATTAATTCCAACTCAACTGGCGGTGAGTGCAATGCCTGATGGTGCAGAAGTACCACCGAGTACAAATGTTGATAAGCCTCCTTTTGATCCATCAAGGTCTTCAAGTTATTATGATGGATTTAACTCGTGTTGGAACAACCTGTTCATACCATTATGGGAGTCTGCCTTTATTAAAGGATATAATAGTTATACATCTTCTGGATTTATGGGAATAGTACCTCCAATATCATCCGATGTATCTGGCTCCGATTTATCTGGCTCCGATTTATCTGGCAAGAATATCGCTCCAACAATAAATGTAACAAATGACGAGGAGGTTGAACCTACCATAATAGATGAAGATGAAGAGGGTAATGTCATTTATACGGCCGAAGAGGATGATGGCAATCCTGAAGAGTTACAGGAGCAGCAGGTTTCTGAACAGAATCTAAATAGCTAATAATCTCTTTCGCAGGGCGCCCTTTACAGAGATCCCCTCTTCCGAAAAAAGTTCAGCGTAAATTTCGTAGGGATGCTCAGGTTGGTCAAATTTCCCTCCATATTTTTCCTGGAAAGATTTAGGGGCATCATGAAGGAGCGCCCCCGTTCTCAAATCAAGCCATTCAATATTTGTATTGGAAAGGCTCGTTGCCCTGTAGGTGGGGAAGAGGGGAAGAGGAACATGGTACGACTCCCAGGCCCAGAACGGTCTGGAAATTGTGTCAGGATTAATTCGGCAGCGATTTAGAAATTCTTCCGGAATTACCTGTTTGGAAATTGGAGACCATCCCTCCAAATTACAGAACCTCTCCCATAATTCTGGCTCTATCCTCTGATGAACATGAATTGCCTCGTGAAGAAGAGTTGTTCGGAATTGTTTTGATACCGGCAATTCCTTACAGAGAGACTTTGGGAGACAGATTAAATTCGGCGGGCGAGTATGAGGAAGTCCCCCGTCCGCTTCAGAATTCAGAATTACGATTTCCATTCCCTCCAACAGATGAATTGAATTTACTGCCTGCGATAAAAAATGTTCGGCTTTTTTGGAAATTGCGGAAAGTTCGTACCCCTGCCCGTCCCGCGTGGCCAAATTCAACAAATTATTTCTACAGGCGGATCTATATCCATCAATCTTTTCGGCATGTGTGAGGCAATCCATCTATAAGCTTTTTGGGAAAAAGCTTGGCAAAAACCCGGATTGGTAAAGAAGTTGTTAATATATTATATGATGGTTATTAATATAT
>Ga0118677_10008010_pt1 | contig 17148 bp, 8 predicted proteins | sample AliMusrvi5mmetaG_FD_86154 | JGI IMG/M metagenome (GOLD analysis project Ga0118677, IMG submission 86154) | reverse complement strand
AGCGCCCCGGCGGTGGTAAGGCTGGTGGCCAGCAGCATGCGCACCGCGCCGGCCGCGGCGCGCGTCGCCTCGGCCGCCGCGGCGAAGCCCACGGCATTGACGCTGATCGAAGCCAGGCTGTCGCGTGGCGGCATGCGGGCCGGCTTGAGCCCGGCATCGGCCAGCGCCTGTTTCGGTTCCACGTCAAACTGCGGGCAGATCACCCGCTCCACAATCTGCTCCACAAGAGGAACAAAATACCGCATCAGAAACTTCAGCTCAACAAGAGCCATCTCAACAAACGGCCGCTGAGCAAACTCCTTCCATACAAACAACTCCAACGGATAATACCTCTTCAACCATTGGCACCTTACCCGCAGAAACAGCTTCAACTACTACACCCGTAAGTGCAGAAACATTTACTTTCACTTCTGCATCAACAACAGCGGAAAACACCTCAACAACTGAATCTGTTGGATCTGGGTCAAACTTACTACAAAATATTGTGGACACTGTAGTGAGCATTGGAAATCAAATAACAGATAAAATCAAAGATTCTGTAAGTGGAACAATTGATAAGGTTACAGCAATTGTTACAGGAACATCAACTCCAGATACTGCGGGCGGTATAAATGTAGCGGGCACAACAAACGTAACAGATACAATAGACGGAGCAGACACAACTTCCTCCACTCCTGATACACAAACAGCTTCAACATCAACAACTTCACCAGACTCCCTAACCTCCACAACCACCCCCGACACAAAAGCCACATCAACTACTCCAACAGTAGAAATTAATGAGATGGACACAGACACCGGAAAACTCGTAACAATCTCATCTCCAAATGAAGATTCCTCTGCTCCACTTGTTGATATTCTTGCTTCAACAACAATTCCAGAAATTTACAAAGTTGGTGAAGAAAGTAAAATACACATCAAGTGGAAAAACAACGGAGATCAACAAATGCAGTTTAATGCACTTGATACAAACGGCAACGGATACATAGATTATGTTGAATGGACGGTTCCTCACCTTTCATCGCAAACATTTGAAATTATTTTCATCTCTAAGGCATTTAAATTAGACCAAGATAAAAACATCGTTGATGATATTTATGACACCGTCAAAACCCAAGATGGAAACTATTCATCACTCACGGATGGACAATACATCAGAACTACTTTCAACGAAACACTCACAGATCAAAAAGACATCACACTTTATGCTCGCCCAACAGATCCAACACTTCAAAACTTCAACCCACTAGTTGAAGTTTATCCCGTTTATACAAATGCAGATGGAACAAAGATAGAAGGCCCACTGATTGCGGTATTTGATCATGTCGATCATGAGGGTTTATACAAAATCCTACTTACTCACATTGGAGTACCAACTGACACTTTTGATTTGAAGGTGGCGGGGAATGTCGATGTAGATTACATCGTTGATCCAACAGGATGGCTTACAGGTTGGTCTCATAGAAAGAAGATTACAATTTCACATACTAATGTGGACGCTGATCTTTCAAGTTTCCCGGCTCTAGTTTCAATTGCAAATGATGCAGACGTGGCAACTGCTCTTGCAAATGGATACGATATAAGATTTACAGACTCTGGTGGTATTTTCAATTTAAATTATGAAAGGGAAAGCTGGTCTGGTGGAGGCGGGGCATCCGCAACTGCTAATTTCTGGGTTAACGTTCCAACAATCAGTCACACTACTGATACTGATATTTACATGTATTATGGAAAAACAGATGCGGTGGATGGACAGAGCGCGGCGGGGGTGTGGAGTAATGGGTATGCTGGAGTTTGGCACTTGAAAGAAACAGGAACAGATCCTCAGGTTTTTGATTCTACGAGTAATGCAAATAATTCAGTGAGTCAAACTTGGACACCGACGACGAGTGGACAGATAAGTCGATCGGGAAGTTTTGATGGGACACAAAATATAAAAACATCAAATATAGTAAATATAAATTCATCAGGCACGTTCTCTTCGTGGGTTAAGGCTACGTCAGGTGGAACATATCAGGTAATTATGTCAAATTCAGATTTTACTGCTGACCGCAATGGGGTTTCTGTCTGGCTCGAAAATAATTCTTCTATTAATATAGAAGTCTGTAATGCCAGTAATCGTCAATTGCTTCAATTTCCTATGCCTATGTCTTTTGGAGTTTGGTATTACGTGGCAGGAACTTGGAATGGAGCCACACTAAAACTCTATAATAATGGTGTACCTGTAACGAATGTGGGACAAACAACAGTTCCTGTTACCACAGTTTATCAAGCGAGGTTAGGTTCGGATGCAGTAGGTAATTACAGGCTTATCGGTGGACTTGATGAATCTCATATCTCCACCACTGCCCGCTCCGCCGAGTGGATAAAGTTTGAATACTACAATCAAAAAGATGCTAACGGAGGAACGTTTGGAAGTGGACAAGATCAAGTCACTATATCTGCGCAAGAAAACAATGTTGCTTGGCTTTCAGGTTGGAGTAATAGGAAGAAGATAACTATCGATCATACAAAAGTTGGAAGTACTACAGAAGACGAAGCAAACTTTCCGGTTTTAATTTCTCTCACTGGATTGTCAGGAATTAATGCTAATGGTACTGACATCAGATTTACATCTGCCGATGGTGGAACATATCTACCAAGAGAGATTGAAGGCTATGCTACAGGTACTCTTACTGCATGGGTAAATATTCCAGTTTTATCACATACCACTGATACGGTTATTTATATGTATTACGGAAATTCCTCGGCGACGGAGCCGTTGGCTAATTCTACGTATGGAAGTCAGAATGTGTGGGATTCAAATTACAAAGGAGTGTGGCATTTAGGTGAGAATGCAAGTCCTGCTATTGATTCTACACTCAATTCAAACAACGGAACACAATCTGGGGGAGTGATTTTTGGTACGATAGGGCAAATGGGTGGCGCAACAAGATATAACGGAGTTGATAATTTTTTGAGTATACCAAGTAGTTTTCCGAAGTATAGTTCCTCAAATACATTTTCTGTATCTATGTGGACAAAGATGGGGACACAAATTGAAGGCGCCCCAAACGCTATTGCGCAACAAGCCTCCGTTGGAAAATTGAATTGGGGAGTTGCATTAAATACAGCAGGAACAACGTGGAGCGCATGGATGGGGGAATCAAATGTTTCAAATCGTGTTAGCGTAGATGCTTCTGCCGTTACTGGTTGGCAAAATATTTCGTTTACTTACGGAGGCCATTCTCTAAAATTATATTCAAATGGTGTAAATGTTGGAACAGGTGCTTGGAGTGTCGCTGATATTCTTGCGAGTGATACAGGATTAACAATCGGTGAGGACTCTGGAGCGGGCAACAGAAACTATGCTGGGGATATTGATGAAGTTAGAATTTCAAATATAGTTCGCTCCGCCGGCTGGATTGCGACAGAATATGCCAACCAAAATTCACCATCAACATTTTATTCCACCGATGACACGGGAGGAACGGGTAACAATATCGTATGGACTAACGGTTCAGGTGATAACCTGTGGGGTACAGCTAGTAATTGGCAGGGTGGAGTGGTACCTACATCGAAAGACATTGCAACATTTAACTCCTCTGCATCTGGAAATTGTAGTATTAATACCACCGCCTCTGTATTAGGCTTAAGTATCGCGTCTGGCTACACAGGAACAATTACTCAAACAGCATCTAATTCTTTGATGATAGGTACAGGTGGCTTTTCACAAGCGTTAGGTCTACATTTATCGCAGGTTCAGGAGGGATAACTAACGCGGGGCCATGGAGTAACTCTGGAACATTTACGGCAAACACAAGTACTGTAACTTTAAATGGAACAAGTCAAATTATCTCCGGCTCAACAATTTTTTATAATCTTACAAAATCGGTTGCAACAGCAGACACTCTAACTTTTACAGCAAGCACTACACAAACAATTGCATCAGGTGGAAAGCTTTCTTTAAATGGTGCAAGTGGACAACTATTAACACTTCAAAGCTCAGCTTCTTCAACATATACAATTGCTTTCGCTGATGCAACTTCAAAATATGCTGTTAGTTATTTAAGCACGAGTTACGCCTCAACCACAGGGTTGGGTATTGTTGCTCTCAGTTCAACAAATGGAGGTAACAATACAGGATGGACTTTTCCAACATTGTCAGGAACTTTAAGATATTGGATTGCAACATCGACTGGTAATTGGAACGATACAGCTAACTGGTCAACAACATCAGGTGGAAGTGGTGGTGCATCTGTACCTGTCTCTACAAGTGATGCAATCTTTAATGGAAATGGAAATGGAAGTGGTAACTGTACTGTCAATGCCGCTGTTAATGTTAAGGGTTTGATGATAGCTGGTTATGTTGGAACAGTCACTCAAGGTCCAAATGTTATTACAGTTGGAGTTGATGGTTATGCACAGGGGTCAGGAACTTTTGTAGGTAGTGGGATAGGATCGGCTGTTAATGTGAGTGGGTCCTTTACTTTGAGTGGGGGTTCGTTTACAAGTACAAGTGGAACACTTACTGTTGTTGGTAGCTTTACCAAAACTGGTGGTGCATTTGTACATAATAGCGGAACGTTGACTTTTAACGGGTCCTCTAACACCAATATTACCACGGGAGGAGTAGCGACAGTGTTTAATGATGTTAATATACTGCTTGATTATTTTATTACTACAACAATTGTAGGGGATATAAATATTGATGGAAATTTAAATACTACTGTAACAAACTATAAAGGATCTTTAGCTGCTTCCAGTACGGTAAATATATATCTAGCTAAAAATCTTGTAATGACAGGTAATTCAAATAATGGTTTTTTTGGATCAGCTGGAACAATGAATGTTATTCTTGACGGTACCTCTACGCAAAGTATTTCAAAAGTTGGTGTATACATTGCTTTTCAAGCCAATCTTATTGTTTCTAATACAACAGGTACAATTAAACTTGCAAGTGATTTTGATATAGTCGGGGCTACTACCGTAAATGCTGGAGTAACTTTTGACTGTTCCTCTGACGGTGGAGTGACAAACTATAACTTTACCACAGCTGGTCTTACTAATAGGGGGGGGGCTTTTTATGCTCGAACAGGTGCGCAATCACTAGGTACATTTATTCAGGATAACGCCAGTGCTGTTTTTCTTGTACCTAATGGTGGTGGTGGAAATATGTCAATTACAACATTTCTTCTTTCTGGTGGAACATTTACTTCCACTGCGGGTATACTTACTGTTACTGGTAATTTTACTATATCTGGTAGTACTTTTGTACACAATGGAGGAACTATTACTTTCAATGGATCTGTTAATACCAGTATCACCACTGGTGGAGGGGCAACAATTTTTAATAATGTTAATGCAATACTTAATTATAAGTTCACAACAACGATTGTTGGCGATATGAATATTGATGGAAATTTAAATACCACTGTAACAAACTATAAAGGATCTTTAGCTGCTTCCAGTACGGTAAATATATATCTAGCTAAAAATCTTGTAATCACAGGTAATTCAAATAGTGGAGTCTTTGGATCTGCCGGTACGGTAAACCTTATTCTTGATGGTACTACTACTCAAAGCATTTCAATTGTAGGGATATATGGTGTAGATTTTCAAGCTAATCTTACAATAGCAAAGTCTGCTGGCTCAGTTATTTTAGGAAGTGCCTTTACTGTGAATGGTCATACCACAACCATCAATGTAGGAAATATATTAAACCTTGCCGGCTACAACTTTATGTCCGCCTCCAGTTTTGTTAATAATGGAACCTTGCAATTAATAGGAGACGAATCAAGTGTGACCGCACCAACTTTAAATGCGAGTTCAACTGTAGAATATACTGCAACATCAAGTTCTCGGGCTATCAAAAACTGGAACTACGCCAGCTCAACCTTAAAGATCAATGGTCTAGGCGGAATCTTCTCGCTTCCTGCAGCTAAAACATTTGCATCACTAAATGTCTTGGCTGGTACCTTTGACCCACTAACATATCTGTCCACAATCACTGGCGCTTTCACTGTTAATGATACTATTAGAGTAGGTTCTTCAACATTTGCTGGTAACTATTCAAAAACACCAACATTGAATACTGGTTCAATCGTCAATTATAATGCTTTGGGTGATCAAACGATAAGTGCAACTCCTTCGTACATAAATCTTGCTATCTCAGGAAGTGGAATAAAAACTCTTGGAGGAAATACTACAGTGTTGGGAAACTTCTCTCAAATTGCCGGCACTCTTGCACAGGGTACATACAATCTTAGTGTGGCAGGGAATTGGATTGGCTCAGGTAATTCAGTTACAGGTTCTGGCGCTGGAGCTGTTATATTAAACGGAATTAATCAAATAATTTCCGGCTCCAACACCTTCTACAACTTGATAAAATCAGTAACGTCTTCTGATACGCTGACTTTCATTGCAAGCACTACTCAAACTATCACCCACGCTCTAACTCTAAACGGAGCAACAGGTCAACTTCTAAATCTTGTATCAAGCCTTCCTGGCACCGCATGGAACTTAATCACAACAGGTGCGACCACACTCCTAAGTTATCTTGGAGTAGCTGATTCTAATTCAGCGGTGATGGTCTCTGCTACCAACTCGATCAATAATGGAAACAACACAAACTGGGCACTTCCATTTATTTCCACGTGGGATACGACGGCAACTTCATCGGGATCAAGTAACGCAAATCAAATCAAACTTCCACTTTACAACGGTGGTACATACAACTTCACAGTTGACTGGGGAGACAACACTTCAAGTGTTATTACTTCTTGGAATCAAGCAGAGACAACTCATACGTATGCAGTAAACGCTACTTACACAGTTAGTATTAGTGGAAGTCTAACAGGTTGGAGTTTTGCAAATACAGGTGATAGGTTGAAGATTAAAAATATCAGTCAATGGGGAATATTGAAGTTGGGAAATAACGGAAGTTATTTCTACGGAACTACGAACATGAAAGTTACGGCAACGGATATTTTGAATATGACAGGAACTACAGATATGTCTTTTGCTTTTGCATGTAGTGGAATTGATACCGTACCTTCCATGAATAGTTGGGATATGTCTAATGTCACAACAATGCTTGATATGTTCTATACTACTACCGCTTTCAATCAAAACATCGGAAGTTGGAATACATCAAATGTTACTAGTATGTACGGTATGTTTTACCATGTTACTGCCTTCAACCAAAACATCGGAAGTTGGAATACAGGAAAAGTTACGACAATGTATTCCATGTTAAGCGGAGCTTCTGCCTTTAATCAAAATATTGGAGGATGGAACACGTCAAATGTTACTGATATGGCAAGAATGTTTTCTGGTGCCTCAGTCTTCAATCAAAATATCGGAAGCTGGAATACTGCAAGTACAACAAATATGAATCAAATGTTTTTATCTGCTACAAATTTCAACCAAAACATTGGAAGCTGGAATGTGTCAAAAGTTACAAACATGAGTGCTATGTTCCAATCAGCAACTAGTTTTAATCAAAATATCGGAAGCTGGAATACTGCAAGTACAACGGATATGAGTAGCATGTTTTTATCTGCGTCCACCTTCAATAACGGAGGTGATAGTTCAATAAATAATTGGAATACAATAAACGTCACAAATATGAGTTATATGTTCCAGTATGCAACAGTCTTTAATCAACCTATCGGAAGTTGGAATACTGGAAATGTTACTACTATGTACGGTATGTTTATTGATTCCCACGCTTTCAATCAAAACATTGGAAGTTGGGATACTTCAAAAGTTACGACTATGTATGATATGTTCACCAACGCTTTTGTTTTTAATCAAAACATCGGAAGTTGGAATACCTCAAGTACTACAAATATGTACGGTATGTTTACCTATGCATATGCCTTCAATCAAAACATTGGAAGTTGGAATACCGCAAATGTTACAACAATGCAATATATGTTTTATTCCGCCACCTCCTTCAATCAAAACCTCGGAAGTTGGAATGTTGCAAAGGTTACCACTATGGCAAACATGTTTACAACAGCACCTCTTTCTTCCTCAAATTACAGTAACACTCTTATTGGCTGGTCATCTCAATTGCTAAAATCTGGCGTAACTTTAGGTGGAGGTACCTCTAAGTACTACACCGGAATCCCCGCATCCGCCCGTGCAATCCTAACCGGAACCTACGGGTGGACTATAACCGACGGTGGATCTCAAGCACCCGCAACATTCAACGATACAACAAATGGTAATTGGAACGCAGGTGCTACATGGGGAAATGTCAGTAATGTAGAAGGAGTTGGATATCCAGGACAATATGATACAGCTATAATAAACTCAAATACTGTAACTCTCTCAAGTGCTCAATCAGTAAGTACTACAACTCTAAGCGCCACGGGAATTCTAAATCTTGCAGGAAGCAACTTCACTTCACCAAGCTTTATCTCAAGTGCGATCCTCCAACTTCAAGGTGGAGAAACTGTTTCCGCTCCAACATTAAATGCAAGCTCGAATGTTGAATATACAGCAACAACAAGTTCCCGAGATATTAAGAATTGGAATTACGCTAATTCAATATTAAAAATCAATGGTGTTGGTGGAACATTTACTCTTCCTGCAACGTTAAGTTTTGCTGGTATTAATATTACATCAGGAATTTTGGATTCTAATGGATACAACATTACAAACTCCGGTAATTGGGCAAACTCAGTTGGAGCAGGAGGGTTTAATGCAAGAGCAGGAACCGTTACATTTAATGGAACAGGCTCCACAATAACAGGTGCCACAAATTTCTATAGAACAAACGGAACAGGATCCATAGTTGCGTTACCCGCTGCTACTTTAATCTTGGAAAATAATACAGCTGTCACAACAAACAATGGAATAATCGGAATCAACAATGCAGTAATTTCAACCAATGGAAACACTGGAGTTGTTAACACAAATAATTCAACCATCTCAATCAACAACGGAACCACAACCACAAATGCATCAGGTGGTACAATTACAACAAACAACAACCTTGTAACTACAAACAACGGAACCGTATCTACAAATGCATCGGGGGGAACCATAATAAACAACAATGCTTTGGTATCAACAAACGCCTTTGGCGGAAGCATCACTCATAACCTCGGATCAATTGGTCTAAACAACGGAACAGCTGATACCGCAACATTTACTGATGGACAATACAGCGGCGCAACAGGAATCATCACAGGTGATGCAATATTTAACTATACAGGTTTTGCTGGAACCACGGGAGCTGTAATTGATGTAACTGGGTATGCAAACGGAGTAGTGGGTGGTCTTTCAAAAGACTCACTTGGAAACACAATCTCCACTTGGGTATTTAATACAACAAACAACCTTGGACATGTTACTGGTGATGCAATGTTTGGAGGAACAACAAACAACACTGGAATCGTTTATGGAAAAGCAACATTCAATGACACATCAATTAACTCTGGAACAATCATGCACAACGTGGACATATATTCACCAACACCAAGACCTTTGGGTGGCATAATATATGGTCTAAAAACATATCATGGATACACAGGAATGTATTTTAACGATAAAAATACAAACGACGGAAATTGGAATAACAAACTAAACTGGTGGACAGATTCAGCATTCACAATTCCTGCAGGTGACTCGGCAGGGGCAGGGGATGAAGTTCATGTATACAGTACAATTGCAACAACCACATCAAATGCTTATGCATCATCGATAACACTTGAAGGTGGAGCCAAGAATCATATTGCAATAAATATATCAGGTGATGCAACATTCAATGCAACATCGACAAATGCAATTGACGGATCAATTAATGCAAGCTCTACAACATTCATTGGAAATTTAACTGATAACCTGGGAACAGTAACAGGAACTTTGATCCGTAAATTCACAGACGCTGTCACCACAAACAGAAACTTCATAACAGAAGGTGGAAGAAGTAACTGGATTGTAATTGCCCAAGGTGTGATCGTTAATATTTCAAATGCAATCTATAGTACTGCTACAAACATTTTCAAAGCACTTAATGGTGGACTATTCAATACTGGAGGTGGTACTGCTGTCACACCAGTTGTTGCATCATCTCTTCCAACTCTAAATCAAATTGTCACAAAGTGGATTCCGGTTGTTAATTGGGGTAGTGCAACTTCATCTGGAGTTGGTAGTTGTAAATATTCATATGATAATTGGACTACTTCAAATACATCTGATTGTTCACTAAATGGAACTGATATAAAGAGACCTACAGCTGGAGCGCAGGTTCTATCACTTCGTGGAACTGATAATCTTGGAAACATCACAGAGCAAAATATTCCCTTTACATATAACAACGCTGTCCCTGTTTATACATTATGTGGAAGTGATCTATTGGATGAGGTAACAAGACCATACTATTATCTATCAAGTAACATAGTGGGGAATTGTACTGCTACAGCCTCAACTACGCTCCGAGGTGATGATGGTCAAGGAAACTCCTACACTATCTCTGGAAATCTAACTGGAAGCAGTTCAAATATTGTGCTTCAAAATATGAATATTTCTGGAGTGGTATCTAACTTTGCAAGTATTAATGTAGGCTCATCAACTTTAAGTGGAGGTGTTGATGTTAAAGGAACTTTAACATCTGACTCAATAAGTACAATTGGAAATACAACGGTGGAAGCAAGTGCTATAGTCTATAGTGGAAATTTTGTGGGGGATGTGACAAACAACGGAACAATTGTGGTTGGTGGAATAACACCTACAAGCGCGGTTACAAAAATATTAGGTACTTTTGTAAACAACGGAACAATTATTGGTGACTTTGTATTTAATACAAATTCAGCAAACCATGGCACGGTAAATGGGAACGGATACTTCATTGGTGGAGCAACAAACACAGGAAGGATAAACGGAAATGCTGATGTGTATTATGAATATAATTCATTGCTTGCTGGAACTGTATCTGGTCATACTTCATATCACTCATATCCAAATGTTATAGCGTTTAATGATGTTTCTGGAGATGGCTCGTGGAGCAATCCATCAAACTGGTTTACAGATACCACACTTGCCACTCCTCTTGGAAGAGTTCCAAGTTCAAATGAAGATGTTGTTCTCTTTGCGACAACCACACTTTCATCAGACGTCACAAACAACATATATGTTGCTACAAATGATATAACTCTAAACGGAGGAAGTCACACACTCTCAGGAAACATCTCAGGAAACGGAGCGTATGGAGGACATGATGCATACAATTTCAATCTTGGGAATATAACAGTAACAGGAACAACAACTGCAGTTGGAGGAGATGGAGTTCCTGGAATATCTGATGGAGGAAATGGTGGAACCATTAACATTGATACTGCCTCAACTGGTGGAGTTGTTGTAAACGGAGGAGACCCACTTCATCACAACGGAGGAAACGCTGGAACATCAACTGTAACAAACTCCATTGCAATTGTTGATGGTACAAGAATATTGGCAGTTGGAGGAGCGTCTGTAGGTTGTGGATTTGGAGGAAATGGTGGAAACATTACCTTGATTGATTCATCGGGATATATTCTAGAAACTGCAACAGGTACTGATGCCGTATCTCTTTGTGAAGGAACCCCACCACCCGCACCAACAACAAGAACCGGTGGAGTTGTAAAACAAGTTGGTATATATGTATCACCTGCAACAAAAGCAGCAAACGCTGCAGCTGCGGCTGCTGCTATTGCAGCAAATAACAGAAAAGCACCATCATCAGGTGGTAGCGTAGACCAAGCATTTTTTGCAACACTTACAAATACAAATGTTGGAAAGCTTAATTTAACAAATCTTCCAAATATAAATCTATCAGGAATTGAGAATAACCTTGGAGTTTCTAAGTTTGTGAATCCACTTACTGGTATCATAAAACTAAGCCCGTTGCCACTCTCTGGATTTACCGTGATAGCAAAAATGGACTTTGCTTCAAAGTTTAATAATTTCCTAAACAGCTCGCTTCCAAAATCTCTTGCTGATTTATCCAATTCTGTTCCTGCAATCAAGAGGGCAATGGCCGTATCAGGTATTGTAAACGGATATGACTTGTACACAATGAAGGAATCACCAATCAACACTCCAACATTGTCTGATCTTGTAAAAGACAAGACAAAGCAACCAGAGTCCTTAATCTTTGCGTCACAGAATGTAACGCAGGTGTCTACAAAGTTGATGATTGATAAGAAGGGAAGTGTGTATCAGATAATTACAGTTGAGCCAAATGCAGTGATTGATGTTGATGTGAAGAATACAGGCAAGACTACGCCAAAGACTACGTTCAACGGACTAGACATCAAGACCGGCAAGGACAAACAAAACATCATCAAGCTTTCTGTGGTGGCTCCAAAAGAGATTGGAACTTATACATTGAAGGTTGAACAACTTACACTTCAAGTGAAGGTGATATCACCAACAGCGGCAACTGTTGGTAAGGGAACAGGAGCTACAAACAACAGTGGAGTCACAACAGGTGTGGTCAGCTCAAACACCCAGCCAAAAAAGTTGTCCCCAATACAGAGGTTGTGGTCATGGTTTGTTAAGTAGCATATGATACAATATATACATAAATATATATTATTATCATTTATAAATTTATAAAATTATTTACCCAGTAGGTGATCCTGCTGGATCAACAAAATATTATGGTTCAATTTCAATCAGGTGTACTAGAAAAAACAAGATTCATATCTAACCTTCTGATGGTGTTACTGTTGGCAGGTAACTTATTCTTCTCTGTACAATATATATACTCTATCAAGGCTGATCAAGCGCCAGTTGTAGACAAGGGAGCACAAGAGGTAATTCATATTAAGAATGCTAATTTCCTTAAGTTGTTTATTGATAAAGTTATCAAGGCAAATGGCACAGTATCATATGATGACAGAGTTCAATTAGAGAATGACGTTAGACAAATCCACAATCCAGAGCTTACAGCTCAATGGGAGTTGTTTGTAGGTAGCAAGGATCCAAAGAAAGCTGAGGCTGCTGCAACTGACTTGATGTTGATTTTGGCTGATGGTACGGTGAAGTAATTCTGAATCTTTAGATTCTGAATTACGGGGAAAGTAGGAAAAAACAAAAGCACTTCATGTGAAGTGCTCTTGTTTTTATTTTCTGCATTTGTGAATTTTTTCTTCTTCTGTGTCGTGTATTTATTGAATCTGAGTCTGAATCCTTCGAACCGTTAGAATCAACTCTATTTAGTTAGCAAGTTGTCTATTATTTGCTTCATTTGAGGGTAGGGTAGAGCTCCAAGTCCATCGCCATTTTTATCAACTAGTGGAACATTTTTTCCTTCAATAACTAGGACTGCATATGGAGTTCCTAGGACGCCAGCTTTTTCTGATGCGGCAATTTGTTCTGTAATTTTACTTCCATATTTTCCACTATCCAAACATGTCTTGAATGCTTTAGAATCAAGGCCAACTGTTGATGCAAAATCATATAATCTTGCTGGATCAAGGCCGTTGTTTGAAGGAGTATTTTTAAATAATTCCGCAACATACTTCCAAAAAACATCATTACCACCAAGCTCTGCTGCACACTCAGTCGCTTCAGATTCCTTTGGAGATTTGCTATGAAGACCTATTATTGGAGCGTGCCTATATACCCACGCCAATTTACCATCTGCTTTATGGTCAGCAAATATCTGATCAAGCGTTGCGTGATATGACTTACAAAAAGGACACTCCAAGTCTGAATATTCAATAAGTGTAATTTTTGCAGTCTTTGGATCACCTTGGACGTGGTCAGCTGCAGTTATAGGTTCAACAACTATATTCTGAGCAGGTTTTGGTGCATTTTGTGCAAGGCCACCGTTGCTGTTAGTTGCCCTGTTGCTCATGTAAATTCCGCCAGCTATTAATGCCCCAGCAATGATGATTGCGATAGGAATTATCAGGGTTTGTAAAGATAATCCGTTCTGTGGTTTTTGTTCGTAATTTTCCATAGTGTTCATTATAGCAAACTGTGTATAAAAAAGGTATGTGGCGTTCCAGCTAATAATAAATGATACCCAACCACTACTGGATATCTAATAATTAAGGTACCGTATTTCCATATGAAAATGGAGACAAAAAAGGAGATATTTGATAGATATAAGAAAGAATACTACGAAGCCAAGGCTACCAAGGGAAAGAGGAAGATTTTGAGCAAAATAATAGATATAGTCAAAAGTCTCACTGGTATGGGAAGAAAATCAATCATCCGAGCATTCAAGGTACAACAAACAAGAGATCCATGCTCTGAAGAAAAACGTGGACGCAAGGTGTATTACAAACCTGATGTTACAGCAGCTCTCAAAGATATTTGGGAAGCAGGAAGTGAAGTCTGTGGGGAACTTCTCCATCCAATGATTAAGGAATACGTTAAGATTCTAATACGAGACAAGATGTGGAAACATGGAGACGTTGAAACTGGAAAACTTCTTGCAATGAGTGTTGGTACTGTCAAAGATAGAGTTGGAAATTTTCTGAAGGCAAGAAGAAAAGGAAGAGGAATATCTTCAACTTCCCCATCTTTGTTAAAACACATCATTCCAATATTTCATGGAGACTGGAATACAAAACCTGTTGGGTCAGGGCAAAAATTGATACAGTGGTACACTGTGGACACTCTCTGGTTGGAGACATGGCTTTCACCCTTAATTATACTGATGTAGCGGTGTTGTGGGTGGAAATGAGAGCACAATGGAACAAAGGACAACATGCAACACAAGAGAGCTTGGCATACATCAAATCAGTTCTTCCGTGGACAATGAGAGAAGTACATCCAGACACCGGGAGTGAATTCATTAATTTTGTAATGAAGACTTGGTGTGATTTGAATAATGTTCTGATGAGTAGAAGCAGACCAAATCACAAGAATGATAATATGCATGTGGAAGAAAGAAATGGACACATCATCAGAAAGTATGTTGGGTACACAAGACTGGATTGTATAGAGTCTGTTGTGGCGTTAAACAATATGTATGAAGTACTATGTCCATACCTTAATCACTTTGTTGCATCAAAACGTGTAATTGAAAAATATGAAATTGATGGAAAGTGGAAAAAGAGATATGAGAAAGTTGCCAAGACTCCATACCAGAGAGTGTTGGAGCATGATGGTATAGATGAGAGCATTAAAGAGAAGTTGAGAGAGGAACATGAAAAACTCAACCCTCTTGTTATGAAGAATGAAATTGACCGCCTTAAGAAAGCCGTTTATGATATACAGAAGAAATACGGGAAAGGTGGAGATTTAGTCAAAATTTCCTAAAAAACGTCTGAGGTCAGTTGGGTACCATTTTATTATTAGCTATTACGCAGATCTGTTGGAAACTGAACGAGAAATATTTCGCTTGTTAAGTAACGTGGAAGTTGGCGGGAGAACTTTCAAAAGCGTCTTCGCTGAGACAATGAATGAACGGGCGAGGATACTTTGCAGTAAGGTCTGCTGTGAATTGAGGGGATTTAGAGGACCGATGATTGATTTTGGCTGTGGCGACGGTAATGTTGCAAGTCAAATTCAAAAAGACTTAGGTGTCAAAGTCACCGGCTACGACGTGAGAAGATATGTTCCAGATGGACTTGATGTGGCCTTCGAAAAATTTGATGGGACAAATATTTATGTCAAAGATGGGTGCTTCATGTCCGGCATCATGATCGGCGTTACTCGTAGCGAGTCTGAAACTGCAGTGATTCTGCGTGAACTTTCACGTGTTATCAAAGATGGAGGAAGACTTGTTGTCATTGACACGATACCTGAGTCCAAACAAGAAGTCTCACATGAGCTATGTTTTATTAATGACTACGTCCAGAATCGTTTGCTTTATAATGTGGATTTGCCAGCCCCCGGCTTTTATCAGTCTGGTCGGGAATGGTTAAATCAAGCAAAGAAGGTAAACTTCAAAATGTTGTCCTCCGTTCCAGGCCGTCACTTTTTACCAACAAGTTCCAATAAGTATGCTATTTTTGTCTTTAAACGTGTTCCTTAGGAGTTTGTTTGAAGTTGATAATGGTGGTCTGCCTCAAAAAGCACGGGAAACGGCAGGCTCTGAGAGGGTCTGCTGTTTTCTTTATATTTTAATAATGGAATTGATATTTTAATCAAAGCTTCAAGAAATTGTTTTTAAACGGTTTTGAAAATTGACACCATCAATAAAAGTAGTATCCTTTTTTTGGAAGACTGAGATGTCCTATTTATTAGTTTATTATTGGGATCGTTGGGAATTAGAAACTAGACAGGATTTCAGTATTTGGTATTGGGATCGTCAATACTAGGTAGTGAATCCACCTGGTTTCTAACCTTACCCCCCCACTGACTATGAACATGAACATGAACTCATTTCCAACAATCACAGGAATGCTTTTTTTGTTGGTATTCGTTTTTTACTTTATTCAATCAGTATGCATCAGCATTGCACAATACGTAAAGAAGCAAAATACAATTTGTTCTGTCATTTTGTACACGCTTATTTCCGTGGCGCTGTTCGCTTGCTTCTATAGAACGGGGCTGTCCCTAGGACTGTCTAGTCATTGGATCTACTTGCTTATGTTTGGATCATTTGGTCATGCTGTGACATACTTCATTGTTAATTACACAACATCAGAGTCCAGTCAAAAAAAAGGAGACAATAATGCTCCAATCAACTATCGGCGATGAGCTAGCTTCTATCCCTCACATTGAAACCACGGAGTGGCGCCCGTGGTTTTTTGCTGGGTGAATTTTGTGCTGTGGTTTTGTCTCACTAATTAAAATATTAATTGTAAAAAATTATTCCTTATCTATAGGTATGGTTATTAAAAAGGATGTACCCTTGTGGATTCTGCTTTTAACGGATATATCACCATTAAAGTATTTCTCTAAAATGTGTTTAGTTGCTGAAAGTCCAATTCCACAGCCTAGTTCATGCTTCGTTGTATAAAATGGTTCAAATATTTTTTCCATTACTAATTCATTCATGCCGTGTCCATTGTCCGATACTTTTACTTGCAACTTATTAAGTATATTTTTTGCCGTTATTGTGACAATTTTATTTTTATTATATTCAACATTTCCATCATTAAATATTGGGCAGTGAGAATCTATTGCATTTGATAAAAGATTCATGAAGACCTTATCCATTTTTTCAGGGTCGAAGAATATCAATATTGATTCTGCAGCGAATGTATC
>Ga0118677_10008009_pt1 | contig 17152 bp, 17 predicted proteins | sample AliMusrvi5mmetaG_FD_86154 | JGI IMG/M metagenome (GOLD analysis project Ga0118677, IMG submission 86154) | reverse complement strand
GACAAGGTCTGTTCATTTGATTCAGGCAAATTGAGAATAGCACCAATCAGGTCCATCAAAAACCCGTGCATCACCATTGTCAGAGCTAATTTTGGATTAGACATGCTACCTTCACAACTGCTCAAACTTGGTGGTCGAACAAGTTCCTTCCTAACCATAATCGACACCGTGCAATGAGAAATTTTGTCGCCTTTTCTTGGTACTTGAGCCGGCTCAACTCTTTGTTGGTTCTGAAACAGTAACTGGTTTGTAAAAGAAAGATCAACTGGCTGACTTCCTATTGTGCTTACTTCAACATTCATCATGCTAACGCAACAACTTGGCTCCTCAACAACTTCTACAGTAACATTCTTCTCGCAGATCAAACGAGGAACGTCCCCTTCAAAATAAAAATGGTCACACACTGCTTTACGCATTCCATTCGCTTGCAATAAACTCTCCAGCTCAGCAACGTGCAGATCCTCAATATCTCCGTCCTCTTCGTAGAAAACTCGAGCAAGAAACCCTACTTCAACGATCCAGTGTACGTACTGCACTGTACCTTTGAAAAATCCTAAGTGTCCAAACCGCTTCCAGAACGTAATTCCGACATATCTCAAATTGTATCTGTGCCAGACACTTGCAAACTTCACATTCTCACCCTCGAGCCTTCCATTCCTGTTGTCCATTTGTCCTATTGACTTCATACCGAGCTCCTCTGGAACCATCCGAGCCACTCCAACTCGCTCAACTCGTGGCCTGCGCACAAAGGACGCGTGACACTGGGTCCCATAACCCTTCGAGATTCCCTGCTCATTATTTAAACTGTTCCCGTTCTGAACCTCTTTCTCTCCATGATCATACCTTACCCCAACTCTCTGTATAGGTTCCACGCCATAAATCGTACTCCTACTCACCCTCCCGTACCGCATTACAAATGACACATGTTAACATTGGGAGTCAAGCCTCACAAACTATTGCAAGCATGCAACAATATTCTGAAAGTTATTAGTTTTTGTAAGACGATAGGAGATATAAAACATTAAAAGAAGCAACTAAATTGAAGCACGTATTTCTGATTTTAATGATAGGACTAATGGCCTCGTCTTGCAAATTTTCAAGACCTATTATCTCTATTCAGACATCGCATAAAATTACTTTCGACTCATTGACAAAGACAAGAAAGACGAGCAAGGAAGCTATCTATTTTAGCTTAAGACGCTTTTCAATAATTGGCTATTACAAGATTGAAAAGGAAGATTCATTGACCGGGATACTAACGAAATTAATAATCAGTAAAGGTGTTCCAATGTTCAGAAAAAGAGGACATGATTATTTCTCTCGATTTACAACAATAACAAAGTATTATGATTCGAAGAACAATTTAAGGCAAGTAAATTATAAAATCACTAAACGTACTAAAAAGCAACGATGCACATTGGTTGACAAGAATGTATTTTATAAAGATGGCAAAAAGACTATGTCGAAGGACAATTGTATTATGGTAAAAGAATAAAATATTGCTAACCCAAAAATTTCAACAATTGAAGAAACTACTGAAATTTTCAACTTTATCACTATTATAAAACAGAATGAAGACAAGGTTTTTGATATTGATTTTAGTTCTTATTGCTGAAAGCCTATTTGCACAGGCTCCGGATACTTCATTTAAGCTTGATTTTAATGTTAAGGCAAAAAGATTAATTGGAGGTGGTTTTGAATTAACAAACAAAAAATTAATAAAGGAATTTACCATACAAGGAAAGGCCACTGCCAAATACAGGATTGAAATTAAAAGTGACTCCTTTTCTATCATTTCAAAATTTGAAAACAATAAATGGCTTTGCATAGACACGATAAAGCATAGCTTTTACATGAGAGATACTAACGACCTTTTTATTCCGTCATTTTATGTTGAGGATTTTAATAAGGATGGCAACCAGGATTTATTATGTTGGGTGCTAAGTGGAATGAGTATGGTGTGGACAATGGTATATTTAAATGATCCATTAACGGAAACTCTTGAAAAGTTAAAGAATGCCGCGGAAAATAGTTATCACTGGGACAATCCAGAGTATAATTTAAAAGACAGCACAATTCATTGTGCCCGTATTTCTAGTAATTGGGAGTTATCATTCAATAGCAAATATAAATTGGTTAATTTTACAGCAATACCTTTGGAGAAAGATGAGATTGATAATACACAAATGGATTATAGTGGAAAAGGTAGTGTTACCCGACATTATGTAGGTAAAAATGGAAAGTGGGAATTGACAAAAGAAATAAAGAATTAATAATAAAGGCTAGTTCAATAATTAAAAAAACTATCGAAGTTTCCTTTAAGTTACATTTCATGAGAAAGATTTTGATCATATTCTATTTGTTACTTTTGTCAATAAATTCCATTGGGCAAAATTCCGATGCAATTAAATTTACGCCACCATCAATGATCGCTGACACTCTAAATTATGATTCGGTATTAAGTAAATTTGATAAAATTAAAGATTCTGTCACAACAAAGTACACTTTAGATGGGGTTGATGAGTTTGGTCAGCTGCCTTCGTTTCCCGGAGGAGAAGAAGCTCTTTACCACTTTCTGACAGATAACTTAAATTATCCCGATTCTTCAAAAAAGGCCGGAATACATGGAACGGTTTACACAGTTTTTATAGTTGATACCAATGGAAATCTGACCAATATTAAAATTTTTAAAGGCTTGAGTTACGATATTGACAAGGAGGTGATTCGTGTGATTTCTATAATGCCAAAATGGATTCCATATATGTCTTCATATAATCACCATAAGCATAATGTGCAGATGGTTCTTCCTATACAGTTTTATCTTACAAACGATAAAGACAAGAAAAGTAAAAAGAGAAAAAATTAATCATGAGATTTGTATTAATCCTGCTATTATTTTCTGCCATAAATTTATTTGCTCAGCAGAATAAAAATGACAGTCTTGTTAATGATATTAAAGGAGATTGGATGAGATGCCAGGCGAATAATAGTAGTGCTTTTTACTCACTTAGGGAAGATACTGTGACTTTATTTAAAGATAATGATTGTAGTTCGCAGAAAAAACAAACATCCTGGTACTATTTGCGAGATGACAGTATATTGGTTTATGGCACTAGTCCTTATGACTCATTAAACCATGATGGTGTTTATGAAAGAACAGTACCTTCACATACTTTTTGGTATCTTGATAATGCAAAAAAGAACTTAATTATAACTGACTTTAATAAAACAATAATGAATTATGAAATCACATTTTTTGATAAGAAAATAATGAAATTAAAACTAATAAAAAACAACTGACAAAAATTTCAATAATTGAAAAAACTATTGCAAATTTATTCACATTATCTGAAAAAATAAAAAATGAAAAGTCTGATTCTCTTATTGACAATTTTATTGACATTGGATGTTTCTATGCCGACATACGGACAGATAGATTCATCTTGCTTTGCAATTAGAGTTTTAAAGAATGGTAAAAAAATAAAAGAAAAAGAGGACATGTATTCCTTCTCAAAGAATGGGTTTTATATTACCAGCAACATTTTTTACAATCTTGAATTTATAGATACGACAAAAGTGTTTGGAAGAATTATTGACATTACAAGTGATTCTTTATACATTACCACATCATTCAGTAGTTCTACGGCTAAACTTAGAAACATAAAATATGACACTTTGAAATTCGGGATAAAACAAATAAAGAAACTTAGACTTACAACTGAAGGAATATATGGATATACAAGAGTCATTGATTTAAGAGACTATTCTTTACAAATTGTAAAATTCCCATGTTCTAAACCATCAACAATAAAATTTAGAAAAGAGTCTGAGAGTTATATTCAAACAGATACAGTGATAAAGAAAAAGAAAATATTAATAACGATAACAAAATTTAAAAATAAAAATGGGGCTGAAGCCACAGCATTTTGTTATCCATATTTGACTAATAATGGACTTGAATATATTTACGAGAGTGACAGTTTAATTTGCACTCTAGGTTCATTGCAGAAAGGTGAATAAAAAATCTTAAAGCAGCTAATTAAAATTGCAATAACCGCAAAACCTCATTCCATTTTTCCCCATTAAAAACTAAAACCATGAAACAAATCATTCCCATCATCTTTTCCCTTCTCATGTGTCATTCCTACGGGCAAACAACCGTGAGGGACACAGGCGAAATAGTGGTTGAAGAAACCAGTGATATTGTGAATGTGAAGACAGACAAACATGTCAATATCCCGGGAACGAGAATTTACTTTATGCCAAAGTTTGATTTTAAACCCGCAACTTCATACACAGGATATGAGAAGACCAAGGGCCAGGGCATACAGGTGATGGATCTTATTGGCGGCAATTATTACACCAACACTGCCACCTTCACCAAAGAAGCATTTGAAAAAAAAGGGATAAGAGTTATTGAATTCAAAGAAATTAAAGTGAATAATTTCGCGGCAAAATATGTGGAGCTTCTGCCTGATAAAACGCATGGTGCTTTTGAAATAGTGTTTGGCGATTCTACATTTTCCACAATGGTGACGGCAATTTATGATGCCACGGATTTCAACACAAGATCAGAAATAAGACAGGAACTCTACACAATTTATTATGATAAAAATATGAAAGTTGACCCATTCGCCACTGCTGCATTTACACTCGATGAAAGCACATCCATATTCAAATTTGCGAGCTTCTCAGCAGGTACTTTTGTTTATTCCATCGGAGGGGCAAAAGATACACTGGGCGACCAACCTTTTATAACCGTTACGACAGTGCCTAAAGATACCTTCAGCGCAAAAGGTCTATCAAAGGAGTGTGTTTTGTCACTGACGAAATATGGGTTGACAACAAAATATGTTCAAAATTCACCTGATAACACCATCAATGGAATGCCTGCTTATGAAACCGAGATTTCGGGAGTAATGAAGGACAAAGTAAGTTTGATTTATCAACTCGTGGTGTTGGGAAAAGAAAAAGCGGTAATTCTTCAGGGGCTAATCCCAAAAGATTTTGCTAAAAATGAAAAAGAGATTAAAAAATTTGCCAGGACAATTAAAATGAAATAATCTTTTCTGCAATGTTGCGGAAAAGTTTTTGAAAAAAGGAAGGAATGTGTGTCGAGTGACAGGGCGACTTCTTCCAGTCACCCCGTCACTAAGCTAGCTTTTTGTAATGACTGACGGGGTGACGAGAAAAAGTCAAGGAGTGACGGCAGTTGGTAAACGTGAACATTGGTGTCAATCTAAGGATTTGAAATTCGGGAAAAAGTCACGGAGTGACGGCAGTTTGGTAGTACAAAATGACAAAATCAAAATAAAGTCACGGAGTGACGACAGTATGACACGTGATCAATTTCTGTCGTGAAGGATTCCGTCGTTCCGTCGTTAAGGATTTGCAATCCCGCAAAAAAGAAAAGTAATGAACTACTAAAATAAGAGACCCTGTGTGTATCTATATTGCCGGAATTCGTCGGGCGACTCCAAGTCGTCCGACGAATAATTGCAAATCAGAACGAGAGGCATTTATTTCAGTTCATTTTAATGAACTGAAAAAAGAAAATAAAGCAACTGACTTTAGTCTCAACTTTATAAAGAGAAATAAAAAATTATTTTTGCTGCTGCTTTTAATTTGCAATTATAAAATAATTAATTTTGCAATGGCAATCTGGTGAATGCTGGTGAAGAATAGGGATGAGGTTAGTCATTGCGAAATACATGGCTACAGGGATTAAATAAACGATTATTTTGTGTTATGCTACAATGATATTTTGCTCATGATAATAAACCGGTATTAGATGAAACATTTGATAAAATTTTTCTTATTCCTGATTGCAATTTTGCAATATAATTCAATATTTTCACAAGATGTTTTAGTTTCAAAAACGCCAATACCTACTAACCTTAAAAGCATTGATACTATTGCATTATTGCCGGAATCGTTTTCTGTGAACCGACCGAAATACAAGGGACAAATAACATACAATCTGAGACTCATTAATCCTACGACAGATACTTTGAAATATGTAGGCTATGGGTTTAGTTACCCATGGTATCGTTTTCAGGTAATGGATAGTACAGGGAATTATGTTGAAATTGATGAGGGTTGGTTTTGTGGAACAGGACTTTGTTTATGTGTTATTCCACCAGGTAAGTGTTCTATAATATTTATGCGGGAATACAAATGGAAATGTAGAGTAGGTGTTAATTACTATATAAATTCTAATGCTACTAAAAAGACAGTTTGGACACGGCTAATAGATGTTATAAATTTCAAATAATAATGAAGATCCGCCGTGAAGGATTTGCAATTTCGAGTGGTCAAAACATCAACCAACATAGAAGTAGTGTAAGCCACGCCAGAACAAATATTGATTTTTAGGCGTGGCATTTAATCTGCGCTATAGCCTTAACATCAACTCTGGATTGCCTCCACAATAAACCACTACGATACTCATTATTAATTCGTCAATCTCATAATAAAATCTTCTTTTAGCGGTCTTATATCCCAAGTTATTAATTTTCTTGTAAACTAAGATGAGCATAGATAGTATTAAAGTCATGTAGAGCACTACTTTTATGCCATTGATATTGGTCGAAAGAAAATGACTAAAATTTAGTTCCTGCTTGATGAATCTGTTGAACACCTCAATATCCCATCTTCTTTTATAAACATCAAGAATTTCTTTAGCCGACAGTTCAATCTTATTATTAGCCAGAAACCAAAGGGATTCATTCTCTTCGTTAACTGTTTTAATCAACCGAAATTCTGTTTCAACTATTTTATTATCTCCATAAAGATAAACATACTGATCATTAAATATGGTAAGATTTCTGTGCTTAGGATTTTCAGGAATTTTATTTTCACACAGTATTTTGGTCTTTGAATTTGTATTTATTCTGGTTACAAATATAAAGCCTTCGCTGGCGATATCGGAAAGGTTTTTACGTTTTATTACTCCCCTATCCCAGGTAAAAATATTGTTCTTTTTCTTGTCAATATTTTTCAGAACCACTTTAGGTATGGTCAAGTCTTCGCTGAGTTCGGATTGTTTCGAAAACACCTCTACGCTGCTGGGAAACATGTCTGTTAAACTAATGGTGTATTTTATTTGTTTCTTGCCATTTTTCTTTTTCCCAACGGTCATACCTTCGGCTAATTTATTAGCAGTTTCGCAAACCATGGTTGAATCAACCCGGGTTATTTTATATTTTGCTGCATCCTGCGCACTGAACTCGTTTGAAAATAGCTCATAGGTGTATTGATAGATTTTTTCAAAGTACACATAATTGATATTGGCAAGCCGGGTTGAAATGGTATTATGTTTGAAATTCTTCTGATCTGTTAAATTGAATAAGAACTTAAATTTACTGGATTTAAAAACATCTTCCAAACTGCGTTGACTTACCCGGGTGGTTTCAAGCAAGCCATATAACAATAAATAAAAAAAGTTTTTCCCAAAGGTCTTTTTTACCTGGTAGTCAACGTGGGTTTCTTGTGCAAGATCAGCTAATAATTCTTCAGGTATGAATTGAAGTAATTGCTTTGCACTAATATTATCGTTTTTTAAAATTTGCACAGTTATTTCCAAAAAAGATGATGCAAAATTACACCTAAGTATATGTCTTAAACCCCTGAATTTATTAACAATTAAGGGGGCAATGTTAATAAACCTGTTAATAGTGAAGTAATTCTGAAGATCGACATTTTAAAATGCTTGTAAATAAAGGTGTTTTGAAAAAACAATATCACATTTTTTACAAATCTTGTCTCAGTGTTGTTGATAACTTTTATCTCATTATGCTTTTTAAAACCAGAAGAGCATCCAAAAATACTTGAAAATACCTGCCAAATAGTAAAATTAGCAAAAATGATGAACAATTTGCACTATCTCAATTTTATTGATAATGTAATCATTGCAACATTTTGACCATTCGAAATTTGCAATCCTTCACGTTATAATAAAGGGATTTGCAATCCCGCAAAAAAGAAAAGTATTCCTTGCGGAGACTTAACTTTATTAGTTTATTGAGGGAAAAAGAAATGATGTCACACGTTTTGGAAACGCAAGCCAATCCGCCGTTAAGGATTTGCAATCCTTCACGTTTTAATAAAGGGATTTGCAATCCCGCAAAAAAGAAAAATATTCCTTGCTGAGACTTAACTTTATTAGTTTATTTTGTGAAGAAGCAATGATGCCACGCTATTTGGAAACGCATGCAAATCGGTCAAATTCACAACTTCTTAATTCCATCTTAATTCCGTATTAATTTCTGCTCTATGATTGTACTATATTTTTGCAGCTGTTTTAAAATTTAATGATATAAAGATTTAAGGTTTACAGTTGAAAGTTCAGGCACCATTGAAGCAGGATTTTTATCCAAAGACGATCTTAGAAAACTATCAGAATGGCCTATGACGCTACTTGATTCTTTAGTTTTTAATTATCAATTCTAATGTTAAAATTCTTAATATCTTTGAGCTCTTAAGCAACAGTCATTATATAATGTGCGTCTCGGTTTTGAGAATTGACAGATGTGCTTCTCAGTGTATTTAAAAATTTGATCGGGATGGATTGTAGGGAGAAGAAAGAAGTTAGATGTTAGAAGGTAGAAGGGTTCGCTCATGGCTCAGTAGTGTTTTCCACTTTGATGAATGGAGATCTATCAAGTTTGCAATTTAAAATTGTTGGTATTGTCAGCCGTTTTAATCTTTACAGCTTTGCAATGCCGGCAAAAGTTTAATAACAATTAATGGAAAGGGAAATTATTATGAAAAAATTAATCATTACACTTATAGCGATCACAGCGGTTTTCGCTTCAAAAGGACAGCATTTTATTAATTACTCCAACACGAGCACAGCTTTTGGTGTTGCCGTGGACAATCACAACAACAAATGGTTTGCGACCTACGGCGGCGTTGTAAAATTTGATAACACAACCTGGACAACACTGACCACTGCAGACAGTCTGTGCAATGACAACGTGAACTATGTTTCGGCAGACAAGGCAGGAAATGTGTGGTTCACCACGATGGACGGCGTTTCGAGATTCAACGGTTCGCACTGGAAAACCTACAGGATGACGGACGGACTTGCAAGCAATGTTGTGTGGTGTAGTTTTTCGGACACGCTTGGAAACACTTGGTTTGGGACGGATCACGGTGTGTCTAAATTCAACGGAACCACATGGACAACCTATACCACTGTGAACGGTTTGGCCAATAATACAGTTTACGGAATTGCAAAAGATCACGCAGGGAATATATGGTTTGCAACATGGAACGGTGTTTCGGAATTCAACGGAACAACGTGGACCAACTTTACGGTGTTTGATGGTCTGGCAAGCAGCAATGTTTATACCGTGTACATAGATGATCAAAACATCAAATGGTTTGGAACATGGGGCTACGGGCTTTCGAAATTTAACGGAACCACATGGACAACATATACCACAGCCGATGGACTGGGATCGGATCTGGTGTATGCTTTACAAAAAGATAACAGCGGGAATCTGTGGGCAGGTACCGATACGGGAGTGACCAAATTCAGCGGCAGCGGATATACTTACTACAACACAGCAAGTGGATTGGTTGCCGACCGCACATGGTCAATAGCAAAAGATTCCACAGGACAGTTGTGGTTTGCCTGCGATGGCGGCATCTCGGAATTTAACGGGGCAAGCTGGGCATCGCATTTTCCGACGAATTGTATATTGGGCAATGAAGTTACTTCGATTGCTGTTGATCATCAAAATGTGGTTTGGGTAGGGACATCCGGCGAAGGCGGATTCCGCGGCGTGTCGGAGTTTGACGGCACAAACTGGCTGACCTACACAACAGGGCAGGACCCACCGGAAGACAGGGTTTTTGCATGCGATGTGGACCTGCTGAACAATAAATGGTTTGGCACTGGCGGAAAAGGTCTTTTGAAATTTGACGGTATCAATTGGACAGTTTATACAAAAGCTGATGGCCTTGCTGACAGTATAGTGAATGCTGTAGCCACCGATGCGCAGAACAATAAATGGATAGGGACACAGAAAGGAGTGTCGAAATATGATAACTCAACTTTCGTGAATTATACAACGGGCAACGGGCTTGTGAATAATATTGTTCATGCAGTGGCTGTTGATCATTCAGGGAATATATGGTTTGGCACCAATGGAGGAGTTTCTAAATACAATGGCACAACCTGGAACACTTATACAACCGCGGATGGTTTGGCCAACAATCTTGTGTATTCCATTTGCCCGGATGACCTGGGAAATATTTGGTTTGGCACCGACGGAGGCGTTTCGAAATTCAACGGAACAACATGGACGAATTATACGAAAACAGACGGGCTTATCAACAATTCTGTTTATGCAATTTTAATTGACAGCGCAGGAATAAAATGTTTTGGTACAGACAGCGGTTTGACAAAGTTTGACAATGTGATCTGGAAGTCCTACACCACTGACAACGGACTTGCAGATAATTCAGTTTCGTCGCTGGCGCTTGATGCACGCAACAATTTGTGGGTAGGAACAAGGTTAAGCGGGGCATCGAAATTTCTTGTGGGCGGTTCTTCCGGCCTTGCTTTGTATGATGCAGGAAATTCAGATCTGGCAGTTTTTCCGAACCCGTCGGATAATATGATAACAGTAGAATCGTCAATGCCGGGGAATGATAATTTGATCTCAATATTTAATTCCGAAGGGCAATTGGTAATGCAGCGTATCATGCGACAGGGAAAAAACACGGTGGACGTGAACGGACTCAATAACGGGATCTATGTTATTAAAGTGGGTAATGCCGGCAATACCGAAGTGAAAAGGTTTGTGAAAGATTAGGGATAGCAGATCAGTTTTAGAAATGGAAAACTTTTCCAAAGCTTCTTTCGCTTTGGAAAAGTTTTTTTTTGAAATATTTGAAAGGGCAGGGGCTGATCGGAAAATATTTTGTTTCTGCCAAAATGCCGTCACGCCATGACTTTATTTTATTTGTTGCTTCTTAAGGACAGACAAATCTTTGTGCAATAAAAATCAATTTCAAAGCCTGAAGTTAACTGAATTTTAACCTCAGATTAATCCGCAATTAATGACTGGCGGGAATTGTGCATCTAATTTTGTTGCGTCTTAAAAACCCGGATTATTCATCATTTTCCCGTTAATGACAAAGGGATTTTCTTTTGAATGGAGTGGTCTGCATTTTTCGGATTGGATCAAATTGGTAACTAAAAACAAAAATTATGAAAACAAAGATATCAGTGATCATCATTGCAATTGTTGGAATCAGCTTTATTATGGCCGCATGGCCGCCGCAGAGTTGGAAAGCGCCTGCTTCCGCTGACAGTAAGTTAAATCCTTTAAAGGATAATGCAGTTGCAACCAAGGAAGGTAAAAAATTGTATGACCAGACCTGCGTTGTATGCCATGGTGTAAAAGGCAAAGGCGATGGTGTGGCTGTTCCGGGTTTAACCAAAGTACCGGCGGATCATAGCTCGGCAACAGTACAGGGCCAAACTGACGGCGCTTTATACTGGAAAATTGAAAATGGCAATCCTCCTATGCCATCATACAAAGCAACGTATCTGCCAACACAGATCTGGGAGCTGGTTAACTACATTCGTACGCTTGCAGCAAAAAAATAACCATCGTTTATTCAGTAACAGATCATAAATTTTAAATCAATAAATGCCAACAGCATTCAGCTTATGCTTTGAGATCAGGTGAAAGAAAAGTGAAAAGCAAACGGTATGCTTAGCGTTTATTTAAAAAGAAAACAGATGAAAAAAACCTTACTCATTATTGTGATACTTATTTTTTCAGCTTTATCCTATTCACAGGATTCAACAAAAACAGTCATCGCTCCAAAGGAAGGGAGAAATAATTTTGTTGTTATAGGCAATGCAGAAATGAAGTACTTCCGCGATGTAAATTCGAATCAATATGGCGATATTGATTTCAAGCCGATTTTCCTGTGGAGTATTGGGAAAAATATTTTTGTTGAGTCAGAAATTGAAATTGAAACCGGTGCCGGCGATGTTGAAGTTGGTTTGGAATATGCCAACATGGTTTACCGTGTGAATAATTTTCTGAAGTTGCGTGCAGGAAGATTTCTTCCACGTTTTGGCGCCTACAGGGGATGCTATGCTGAAGGCTTCCTGAATCATTTCTCAACTGACCCAACAGGTTTTGGTGATGGCGGAATCGGCGCCATGAACGAAGAAGGAATAGGTGCACAGGGCGAGTTTCAATTGGGCTGCTCTCAATTGAATTATGATGTGTATTTATCAAACGGGCCACAACTACTCACTGATTCAGCAAACGCGGGTCAGTTTGAATATGAAGCCTACACCAGCAATAACAAGCAATTCGCAGAAGGTGGAAGGATAGGCTTTTTACCTTTTTCAAATTCAAGTCTGGAAGTTGGATATTCGTTCCAGTATAAAAAAAACACAGGCGACCTGGGATCAATCAACACCAATGCACAGTTGCAAATGCATGCGATAGACTTTAATTACTTCCATCATTTTTCAGGAATAAAAAGCATCATCAGACTGACCGGGGAATACAAATATCAAAAGGTTGATCATGCCATTTATTACAGGCCGGATTCAACAACCTATACTTTTAATGATGCACCTTCCGCTTATTATGCAGCCTTGTCATTCCGCCCGGCACTATTGAAAAACAGGATTCTTCGCAGCTTTGAAGTGGCCTGTCGTTATTCAATGTTCAACAGGCCAAAGGATGCACCCTGGGGAGGAAGCAACATTGAACAGACAGCATTTTCATTGAATTATTGGCTTGAATGGAACTGTCTTGTTAAGCTGACATACCAGGTACAGACAGCGACTCCCAATGCATTTATAGCACAAGTGGTATTTGGATTCTAAAAGAAAATCAATTTTAAAAAAAGAAATTATGAAAAAAATGATCGTTTTATTGGTTGCATTAATACTGCTGACTATAATTGTTTTTATCAATAGTTGCAAAGTTCCTGAAAAGATCTCGGATAAATCAGGAGCACAGTTGTGGGGCGAAATCTGCAACCGTTGTCATACGGCGCCAAGTCCTGAAGAATTCAACAATAAAAATTGGGATATCATTTGTGCCCACATGCAGGTAAGGGCGAAGATCCCTGAAAAGGAGCTGAACAAGATAAAAGCATTCCTGACGTCGAAGGGGAATTGATCTAAAGTTTTTTCAAATACTGTTCAAAAGAAATAACTTCAACTTTACCTTTTGTTGGCGTCATCTCCTGCCATATCCAGTTGTAATGATCAATGACTTGTCTGGCGGTCAGATTTTTTCTGTCGGCAGTGGTGTGTCCGTCTGAAATAACGGTGATATTCAGATCATGAGTCAATGCGGACTTCACAGTGGCATCCACACAAAAATCCGTTGCACATCCTGTGATCACAACTTCTTTTATTGACATTTTATTTAATTCTTCATGGAGAGATGTGCGATAAAAAGAATCATTGGCAGTTTTTGGAATGATGAAGTCGTTTGGTTCAATAATGAGTGAAGGCAGGATCTTCCATTCATCAGCGCCGGGGATACAATAATTTTCTGCTGAGCCATCATGTTGGATATAAATAACAGCATCGCCGTGAACCCTGAATTTGGCAGCGAGCAAATTAATTCTTTCAATAACTCCTTCCGCATCATATCTTGGTGTCTGTGGAGTGAAGGACACTTTCTGCATGTCTATTATCAATAACGCTTTCATTGCTGGTGTTTGACAGATTTCAATGAAAGCAAATTTACAAAGATTTAATGAGCAATGTTACTCATTTTTCTGGTTTTATTATTTTGTGTGGTTTCCCCCGTTGGATATTTTTCAGATTTAATGAATATCTTTAAAAACAGAGTTATCCCACGGGGTGAAGTGTATTTGTGTTTTAGTGGTAATTTTCACATTTATTACTTTTCGGAGTAAACTCTTTATTAGAATTTTCAATGTTTGAACACATTTCCATCACCCTTTAAACATCTTTTTCACGACCGAAAGTCGGTCGCTCCGACTGAGAAGTTGTTCTTCACAACTTGAAAGTCGGTTTTAAGCGACTTGAAGGGCGTATTAGCTTGACAGGAATAACGGTACAGGTGCTTGCAGAGTGCGGGATTTAACCCTCTTATCTTTCCGGCAGGAACAAAGGTAATGAATTGTAATCAACTGTCAAAATGCCCTGAAACCCGCATTATGCAAGCACCCTGATACGTGCAGTATTAATGTACTTTAGTTTATATTTGCTTGTTCTATTTTTTTTAAATGGCAAAAAAGGAGTTCATTATTTTCGTTTCTAAGATGCATCCCATTTCCTTCACAATACTTGTACAATTTACAATCATTACAAATTCCGGTTTTAGTCCATTCACGATTTCTATACAAAGTAAATTTTTCATTCCAAACTTGCATAAAATTATCTTTATAAATGTTTCCCTGAATAAAATTGCCTCGCAAATCTGGACAAGCCGATATTGAACCGTCCACGAGAATAGATCCAATATTAATTCCGGCTCTGCAAAAAAAGAAATTATCCCTGACTTCACTTTCATAATTACCTAAAAAACCTTCACAACCATAATTCAGTTTTATACGGTTTTCTCTTCGACTCTTCGCAATAAAATCAAATAGTACCTTAAACTGAAGCGAAGTTAATTGCAATTCTTTGTGTTGTTGTGCCCGTCCAACAGGAAATATCGTAAAAATTCTCCATTCCTTTACTCCAATGTTAATAAGTAAATTTTTTAATTTATCAAGTTCTTCGAAATTTAAACTGCTTGCGCATGTAACAATGTCGTATTTGAAATCTTTTATTAAGGCAAGCATCTGAATAGCATTTATGGCTTTTTCATAACTTTTATTATTTCCACGCAATGTGTTATGTGATTTTTCAAAACCGTCTAAACTAATTGTCATTGACCTCATCCCTGAATTCAGTAGAGTATTTAAACGAGATGCATTCAGCAAATAACCGTTTGTTACTGTTCCCCATGGAAATCCCCTGTCATAAAGTGCTTTTCCGCATTGTTCAAGGTCTTTTCTCATTAAAGGTTCTCCTCCTGAAAAAACTATCATCGTTTTGTTAGGATTTACGTGGGGAGTAATAGAATCAATTACCTCTAAAAAATCAGATGCGGGCATATCTTTTATTAAACAATCGCTTCGGCAATCACTACCACAATGAAGACAATTCAAATTACAACGCAAAGTACATTCCCAGAAAAGATAATTGAGTTCATGCAGTTTTACAGTGTTTTTTTTATACTGTCTGAAAAGCTCTAATGCGATTCTTTTCTTTATACCTAATTTCATTAATTCCATGTTGTCAGAATAACATTAATCTTTTTTCTTCAAAATAACATCTGTATTCAATTCTTGCTCTGGTTTAATAAAAACTGTAGTATCCTTGGGTAAATAATTTCCATTTTTTTTGCCGTCAATATCTGTGAAATTCAAATGTACTGTTCCTCCACTCATACTTTTATAAATATATTTGAAGCATCCATTTGTATCTGTATAGATGGTATCTCCGCGTATTATAACTCTAATATTTTTTATAACTGAATCTTTTTCCGATTTTACAACACCTTTCATTTTATATTGATTCATTTTATATTGAATTTGAATAGGGACACCATATTGTGCAGCGCATTGATTGCAGACCAATGAAAAACCTATTACAGATAAAAGAAAAACAATATATTTGTTTAATGCTCTTGAAATTTTTGTTTTCATAATTTTGTTTGTTTAATTTATATTAAATATACTCAAATATCGTACGGCATAGTCGAGCTAGAAAATTGCAGCAGTTACTTCAATTGTTCATTTTTTTCATTAGCAGTTGTGCTTTTATTTTTTCTTAAATCCCAAGTTAATTTTAATCTTACTTTCTTCAATGCTGTGGGGTTATTATTGTTGATTGTTTTGTTCCTTGTATTGTTTGTTGATAATTAGTTTCAGCTTTTTTCACCCAACCTTTTATAGTCAAAAGCACCTCTTGTTGTGTAGGGTCATTCGTTTGGATAGTCAAATTTTTTATAACATAACCTGATTTGCCATTTGAACAATAACTTAAATGAATAAATGATGAATCCCCTTGTTTTATTATTATTTTGTCAGCATTACCCACTTGCCCGCCTCCGCTGCTCTTAATCTTCCGTATATAAAGATCCCCAACACCAACGTTCCAGAATTTAAAATCATGGTTAACAGTTGTACCTTCTGCAATCGTATCAAAATTATAAGTAGTATTTTCAAATTTTATCTTTGCAGCATTCTTCAATTGTTCAGGTGTCATCTTCGAAAAATCTTCAATAATATAAGCTGCAATATCCATCGTTTTTTTCGGCTGAACACTGTCATCGGTTACAATTTTTATCCTATCACTGACATAACCAAAATAATTGCATTTGGCAGCATTGTACGTAATTAAAATATACCCCGTTTTATGGGGTTTAAGTTCCTTTGGTACTGCTTTACATTGTAAATATTCCGGCATTGTTTCAAAAGACAAACTCATTCTCTTTCCCCAATTATTATACATTTTTAAAGTATCAGTTTTGATTTCCCAGTTATTTACATTTTGGAAATTTACCAGCGAAGTGTTTAACCAAAGATTTCCAATTTGATTTGGATATTCATCAGCCAAGGTTTTTTGAGAAAACAAATCTCCCCAAACAAAAATCAAAACAAAAAACACCACCACTTGAAACCCTCGAAAAATGTGATGATGATCGCTTTTACAAGCAAAAGTAACATTGTTGTGATTGTTCATAATGGTTTTGTTAAGTATTTCTTTTCGAATTATTTTTTTTCAAAAAAAGATAATTTAAACATGATCCTGAATCTTCTGACTTTTTTTCTTCTTCAATCAAAAACCCACTGCCATCAATACCGGTAGCTTTCTCATGCAATTGCCGCCATCTATTGCAGTCCGATTTATCGGTCTGAAAAAAGATTTTCTTCCTTTTTGCTTTAGCATCATTTGTAAATTAACGTAAAGAAAATTGCAATTTTTTCTTCAATTATTGCAATTTTTGCGTGTGTGCCCTGCATGAGCAGTACACACACAACCGCAAGCAGTAGAAAAAAGGCAAAAATACAAATTTATTTTCTAACGGTTAAAAGTTGTGTGTGTGTTTATTTCCAGAGGGTGAAAATC
>Ga0118677_10008008_pt1 | contig 17153 bp, 22 predicted proteins | sample AliMusrvi5mmetaG_FD_86154 | JGI IMG/M metagenome (GOLD analysis project Ga0118677, IMG submission 86154) | reverse complement strand
GTTCTCCGGTTGCGGGCAGCGGATGGACGACGAGGGCGAGGTCCTTCCGGCGGTCTATTGGTCCTGCTTCCGCGAAGGGTTCGACGATGCCCGCTATGTCTATACGCTCCAGCAGGCGGTGGCCCAGCGGCAGGATTCCACCGACCCGGCCTGTTTTACAATTCGACTTTACAAAGAGGATGGTTCAAAATCAAAAAATACATTTATAATGTTACTATCTGTATTTTTTGGGCAGCTGTTGAAAAAAAGTTAACATGGCGGCAATATTGAGTTAATCAATCCGTGTTATCCTTATATTGATAATTCATTATTCATAGGGAATGGACGAATGGAAGTTTACTCAAGCAATTCAACCGACCTTTCAATACCTGTAAATCCCCGTACGCGCACGCTCAGAATGGCGCGCTGGGTTTCCAATGTATTCTGCCCGCCCGTACTGGCCGTCACTGCTATTTTCCTGGTTTCTTTCCAGCTTGCCACCCTCGCCGCCTGGTTGTGGAGTGGGTTCATTTTCCTGGTTGGCATCGCTTCCCCGCTGGCGTATATCCTTTTTCAACTCAAACGCGGCAAAGTGTCTGATTTTGAAATTTACCACCGTGAACAGCGTAAAGGATCTTATATCTTCACCCTGGTTTGCGGTTCGCTCACCCTGCTGGCAATGTGGCTTTTTGCCGCGCCTCTCCTGATTATTGCCCTCGGAGCCGCCGCCCTGTTCCAGGTAGGCATCATGTTCCTGATTAATATGCGCTGGAAAATCAGCGCCCATGCGGCTTCGATGGCCGTATTTATCACCCTCCTGGTTTACCTTTTTGGCCGCCCCATGCTTCCATCCACCGTGGGCATTCCCCTCATGGTCTGGTCGCGGGTTTCCCTGCGCCGCCACACCCTGCTGCAAACCCTTGCGGGGTCAGCCCTGGGTGTGATCGTCCTGGTTTTGTGTTTGCTGGCCATTCAATAGCTTAAGATTTCCCCCGTCAACCCTTCGCCCGTTACCCGGGTTAAAACCACCCTGCTGATTTGATTCCACAAGTTGGTCTCAGCCGTGGCCTGGATGCGCAGGTAATTGCCCGTCCAGCCTTCCATTTTCCAGCGTCCGTCTGCCTGCTTGTGGGCTGCTTCCCATAAAACATCCATCTGGTTACCTGTGAAACGCTGGCGGAATGTGTCTGCCAGGTCGTCAAAAACACCGCGCATCCTGGCGCTGCGTTCTTTACGCACTTCCATGGGCACCTGGTCTTTAAAACGGGCCGCGGCAGTGCCAGGACGCGCCGAATAATGAAAGACATGCCCGCCGGCAAACTGCATCCGCCTTACAAAAGCCAGGCTTTCTTCAAACTCGCTTTCCCCTTCACCGGGAAAACCGACAATCAGGTCTGTGGTCACCGCCGCGCCCGGGACCTGTTCGTTAATCTGGTTAACCAGCTGCTCAAACCCTTCCAGGCTGGTCTTGCGCGCCATTCGTTTCAGCACGGCATCCGAACCCGACTGTAAGGGCAGGTGGAAATGCGGGCAAAGGCGGCTGTTCTGCCACAGGTTAAAAAATGCGGGCTCAAGGTCCCACGGCTCGAGCGATGAAAGGCGCAAACGCGGCGAAGAGGTCTGTCCGAGGATGGCTTCAACCAGCTGACGCAGGGGCAGCGGCGGGTCAAAATCCTGTCCCCACGACCCCAGGTGAACTCCGGTCAGAATAATTTCCCTGGATCCCCCTGCCAATGAAAGTTTGACCTCGCGGATGACGTCCTCCACGGCCCGGCTGCGGCCCCGCCCGCGGGCGATGCGCGTGATGCAAAACGTGCAGGCATTGTCACAACCATCCTGCACTTTTAAGAATGAGCGCGTGCGCGAATGGACGCCCGGAACAGCACTGCGTTCTTCCATCCCCAGGAAATCCTCGTCCAGGTGGAGCAGGGAGGAAACCAGGTGGTCTTTGTGGTCATTCTGCACGACTTCCACCACGGAAGGTAGTGCTGCGGCATTCAGAGGATCGAGGGTCGCCCAACACCCCGTGGCCACAATCCGTTCCGCGCCCTCCCTGGCTGCATGGCGGATGGCCTGGCGCGAATCCTTGGCGGCCTCGTTGGTCACAGCACAGGTATTGACCACCACCAGGTCAGCCCCGGAGGCGGCTGGCACAATCGTATGCCCGGCAGACCTGAACTGCGAGGCCATATGTTCAATTTCACTCTGGTTTAAGCGGCACCCTATTGTATCGAGAAAAATTTTCATTTTAATCAACCATGAAGCAAGCTTAAGCAATGATGGAACACTTATTTTAACCCATTATACGCGCTGAAAACCAGCCAGCTACTGCAGTTGGTCAATGAGAGCCTGGGCTTTTTGGACAATCACAGGGTCTTTTTGCTGCCGGCCTGCTTCAACCGCCCGGGACAGGTAATAAGATGCATCGTTGATCTCCTGCCTGCTAATTTCCAGGATGCCCACATCCAGTAACAACTGGGCCGAAACCGGGTTCATTTTTAACCCGCGGAAAAACGCCTGAAGCGCATTGTCCCGGTCTCCCAGGGCCATTAAAACCTGCCCGTGCAAATCATATGCGTCCGCGCCGTCAGGAGAGAGCATCACCAGGCGGCGGGCAGCCGGCAGGCCAATGCGGCGCACTTCGATATCGTTTTTCAGGCAGAACTGGACCAGCTGCGCCCAATTCTGCGGGTTATCCGGCTCCAAATTGATTGCGTTCTGGTAATGCACCATGGCCAGCGGCGGCTGGCCCATCCGCGCCAGGGCGTCACCCGATTCAATCTCCCAGACCGCCTGTTTTGGCTCCTGCTTAACCAGCCCTTGAAAAATGGCCAGCGCTTTGTCCGGTTGTCCTGCGCGAATCCAGTAGCGGGCCGTCAACGATTGGGCCGCAGTGGAATGGGGGTCAAGCGCAAGTGCTTTGCTGAGCGATGGAAAATCGTCCTGGCCCAGCTGCCGCTCGCTTTCGCCCAGGAATGCCCAGGCTTCGGCATAATCGGGTTTCTCCGCCGCCGCCCGCCTGAAATCCTCGTGGGCCAGCACCCACTCGTTCAGGTTAGCCAGGGCCCGCCCGACCACCACCTGGCGGTAGGCGTCGCCCTGTCCCTGCACATCCAGGTCCAGGGCCTGTTTTAAGATCTGCACTTGCTTTTTATAACCGGCGTCCAGAAACAGGGCGCGCTCCAGCGCGGCGGGCGCTTCCCGGGGAGAAAGGACCGATTGAAGCAGGCCCGCCTGGTAATAGAGCTGCCCGTTTTGAGGCTCCAGGATGGTCCACTGCTTCAGAGTCGCCAGGGCTCCATCCAGGTCATTCAACTCGCGCTGGACCCGCAGCATTTTTTCAAAACGCGCAGAGCTGGTCACGGTGGCAGCGCTTTGCCAGGTTTTAACCGCCAGGCTTTTCTGTCCAACCTGCTCATAAGCATCCCCCCACAGCATTTTCCCCTGATCTGAAAGCAAGCCCATACCTGAAGATATCCCGGCATCTGAGATTAATTGGGTCCAGTTTGCCTGGTGGGCATCCTCTGCTAAAAGATTATCCCAGGATGCCGCGTGCCAGGGTTCCAACAGCAGCATTTGGCGCACAGCCTGGTCTGGGGTTGTAAACCGGGCCTGAGGCAGGGGATTTAAAGCCATTAAAACCAGCAGCGGCAGGGTGATTTGCATGGTTAATAGCCATGGGTCATTCTGCCGCTGCATATATTGATTCCTTATGCTTTCGCTTGTTAATCGTTATTATCTTTTTCAGGGTCTTTCACTTTTTTGCCGCGGCCCAATTCCAGGGAACGTTCATAGGCTGCCCAAATGGCGCGCGAGATGGCTGTGCGGAAACCCATTTTCTCCAGCTGGTACAAGGCTGCTGCCGTGGTTCCGCCAGGAGAAGTCACTTCGTTGCGCAGTTGTGCCGGGTGGACGTTCTTCTTGGCGATGTAATAATCCACCGACCCGCGCAGTGTCTGTAAAACCAGTTGTTCCGAGATTTTGCGTGAAAACCCCAGGTGGACGCCTGCATCAATCATGGCCTCCATGAACATAAACGCATACGCCGGGCCGGTGCCTGACAGGGCCGTGGCCATATCCAGGTAAGTTTCCTCTTTCACCTGCACTTCCTGTCCCATGGCTTCCAGCACTTTACGCGCCAGTTCCATCTGGTCGGGCTTAACCGGCTTGCTGGGGTACCACACCGTGATTCCCTCGCCGATCTGCGCCGGTGTGTTGGGCATGGCGCGCACCACGCTCGTGAGTCCCAGTCCGTTGGTGATCAGTTCGATCGACGTACCCGCCACAATTGAGAGCACGAGCACATGTTCCGGAATCTGTCCTTTTAAATCGCGGTAAACATCGTCCATCTGCTGCGGTTTAACCGCCAGGATAATCAGGTCTTTAACATTGCTGATGGTTTCAATATTCTCGGTCAGGGCATGAATGCCGTAGCGCTCGGTCAGTTCATTCCGGCGTTCAACGATCGGGTCGGAGATATAAATATCTTCCGGGCGGGTGAGTTTGTTGCGCAGTACACCCGCCAGGATGGCTTCACCCATTACCCCGGCGCCAATGATTGCAATGGAAGGATAGTTTTTCATCTTCGTCCTCGCTTTACGAATTTTTCTTAAGGGATGTCCAGCTGGCGTAAACCGCCATGGATAAAATCCTCCCGGCGCTTTTTTCCTGCAAAACAACTTCACCGGCTTCCGTTTTCCCTTTATATTCCTTCATTAACTCGTTCAAGGCATAATACAGGGTGACAGAAGAGGCTTTGACCGCGTAAGCCGTGAGGATTATAAAATGCGGCTGCTTGTTAAGCGCTTCCTTGCAGGCCTGCAGCAGGGTGGGTATCAGGCGGTAAAACTCCCACACCTCGCCCTTCGGGCCGCGCCCAAACTTGGGCGGGTCGAGAATGATGCCGTCATAACCGGTTCCGCGGCGTGCCTCGCGCTGGACGAATTTTAAGGCGTCGTCCACAATCCAGCGCACGGACCGGTCTTCGAGGCCTGAAAGGGCCAGGTTTTCACCCGCCCAGGTAACCACTTTCCGGGATGCATCCACATGCGTCACCCTGGCGCCCGCCTGGGCGGCAGCCAGGCTGGCCAGGCCTGAATAGCCAAAAAGGTTTAATACATGCAGAGGCCGCCCTGCGCTGCGCACCTGTTCCCCGATCCAGTCCCATTCGCCGGCCTGTTCGGGAAAAACGCCTACATGCCTGGAAGCCGTTGTCTGCGTCCAAAACTTGAGGCCCTTATAACCCATCTGCCAGCGCTTGGGCAGTTCTTTGTGATATTCCCAATGGCCCCCGTTTTCTTCAGGGGAGGGTGTAAATACAGCGTGCGCTGATGACCATTCTTTTTCAGGCAGCGCCTGGCGCCAGATGGCCTCGGGTTCAGGCCGCACCAGGCGGTAAGGCCCGTAGCGTTCCAGCTTCAGGCCGTTGCCGCTGTCAAGCAATTCATATTCCTGCCAGTCAAATGAGGTCAACAGGGAAATTTTGGGCAAGGCGTTTTCTTCAGTCACCGGTTTTTCTCCAATATCAAAAGTATACCAGTTTTTCATTAAAATTTCGCCGGACACGCGCCGGTTGATCACAGGTCCAGCGCCGGCCAGAATGGTCAAAAAAGGCCCTGCGAGGCGGTATAATAAAAATGATAGGAGAAGCAAGCATGACTCATGATTTTGACAACATCATCGACCGTGTCGATTCAGACAGTGTAAAATGGCATATTTATGGCCCGGATGTGCTGCCCCTTTGGGTTGCCGACGTGGATTTCAGGTCGCCTGAACCCGTCATCGAAGCCTTGCAAAAACGCATCCAGCACGGCGTTTTTGGGTACCCCGTCCAACCGGACGGGCTTGTGCAGGCTGTTGTGAACTGGGTGGACCTGCGTCACGGTTGGAAAATCTCTCCAGACCAGGTCGCCGTGATCCCGGCCGTCATCTCCGGTTTTAACCTGGCCGTACAGGCCTATGCCCGGGGGCGCGGCCTGTTATACCAGACTCCGGCTTACATGCCTTTCCTCAGGGTCGCGCGCAATGCCGGGATTGCAGAAATCCAGCACATCTTATCCCGGGGTAAAGACCAGTACGAGTTTGATTTTGATACTTTTGAAAAAGCTGCCGCTGCGGGGATGGGCGTCTTCCTGCTCTGCAACCCGCATAACCCGACCGGGAGGGTGTTCACGCGCACAGAATTGGAACGCATGGCTGAAATTTGCCTGCGCCATGATATCACCATTGTTTCCGATGAAATTCATTCCGACCTGGTCTATTCAGGCCAGCGTCACATTCCGATTGCCTCAATTGCGCCCGAAGTGGCGGCCAAAACCATCACGCTGATTGCCCCCAGTAAAACATTTAATATCGCCGGGTTAAAAACCGCAGTTGCCATCCTGCCGTCTGCTGAAGAAAACAAGCGCCTGATCAACGCAGACCCCGGACTGATGGGCCACCCCAACCTGTTGGGGATGGTGGCTGCCGAAGCAGCTTACGGCCAGGGATTGCCCTGGCTCCAGGATCTATTGGCCTACCTGGAAGGTAACCGCGATTTTGTCATGCAGTATGTCCGCAGCGAACTGCCCGGAATGCGCGCATTTACGCCCCAGGGCACGTACCTGGCCTGGTTGGACTGCACCGCCTGCAACCTGCCTGAACCCCCCTCCCAGTTTTTTGTGCGCCACGCCAGGGTTGGCCTGAACAACGGCGCCGAATTTGGCGAGCCGGGCACGGGTTTTGTGCGCCTGAACTTCGGCTCCCCACGGGCCATGCTGGTTGAGGCCCTTAACCGCATGCGCGATGCGCTTCAGCAGCAGGGTTACCTGATGTTAAAATGAGCCCCGCGCAAGACCGGAAAAGACTGGCAGGCCGGGGGGGCGGCTGCCTTTTCACGTCTGCCAGATCCTGGTTGATTTTAACCGGAGCGCTCCTCGCGGCCCTGCTTCTGGGCGAATCCCTGTTAACTGCCGCGGGCAAAATCCTGATCTATGCCGATCCGCCGCATAAAGCGGATGCCATCGCTGTCCTGAGCGGGGGAGGCGAGCCGCGCCTGCAGGAAGCTGCCCGGCTATACAAGGAAAACCTGGCGCCGTATATCATCCTCACTGAGACCGGCCTGGTCACGCAGAAGTTCGGCAGCCTGAGCAGTATCGAAAAAAACCAGCTGGTGGACATGGGCGTGCAGCCGCGAGATATTTTTATCACTGAAATACAGGTGGACAGCACAACCGGCGAGGCCCGCGCCATTCGAAAAATGATCAATACCAGGGGCTATAAATCCGTCCTGGTCGTCACCGACACTTTCCACAGCACGCGAGCCCACCTGATTTTTGAAGATGCATTTCAAGGCAACGATCTCATCTTTTATATTCACCCGCTGCGCGATGACTGGTTCAATGCGGCGACCTGGTGGACCTCTCTTGCCGGTTGGCAAACCACCGTGTTGGAATATGCCAAATTAATCTCATACCTGGTCGACTCAAGGATATTGCATTGAGAAATGGCGTTTAAAAACAAACAGGGCTGCAAAATTGCAGCCCTGTCAGGATTATGTGAGTTAAATTTTTAAAGAAGGGTGACTTCTGCGGCTTGCAAACCCTTGGGGCCTTGTTCGATTGAAAACTCCACCTTTTGTCCTTCTTCCAGGCGGCGGTAACCATCCATTTTAATCGCCGAAAAGTGAACAAAAACATCTTCACCTTCTTCACGGCCAATAAAACCGAAACCCTTTGTGGCGTTAAACCACTTGACTGTACCAACGTGACGCTCTGCCATACTTTTTTACTCCATCTTTCTTTAAAAAAATTTAGCCCAACCATCAGAAATGGGAATTGATTTATTAATCTGATCGGTCAAGCCACATTAAGGTATTTTTATCACCTGCTTAATAAAATGTCAAGGCGAGTGTTCAGACAACCTTGTTGCAATCAAACCTGATTTTCAAACCTTTTTTGCCGCCTTGTTTTTGTCTCTCCCGGCACAAATTTCCACCGGCGTGCTATATTTATAATGATCTATGTCTATTTATCCTGAAGGAATAACATGAACCCATCTGCATCTCAAACCAATCGATCACTGCAATTAACGCTTGAAGATAACGGCAAACAGGTGGTGCTCAAAAGCGGCGACACGCTCGTCATCCAGCTGCGCACCAACCCGACCACCGGTTTTGACTGGCAGGCTGGCATTTTTGACCCGCAAATATTGCTTGAGGAAAAGCGCATTTATACGGTTTTATCGGATGCCATGGGCAGTCCCAGTGATCTGGCCATCCATTACCGTGCAGTTGCCAGTGGAAAAACACACCTCGAACTCCATTACCGGCGCAGTTGGGAAAAAGAACCCGCGCCGCTGCAAACCTTCCAGGTCGACATCGAATGCCGTGGAAATTAGGCTTGCACGTTCCGCCTGGTTTTTTGCTGTCCCCCGGGGTCACTCCAAAGGCAGCCCCCATTTCTTTAAATCACAAAACCGCATTTTGTCTCAATTCAGACATCAGCGGTTTATAAAAAACATCTTCAGAGCTTTCGCCTTATCCACCCAGCATCCTGGCCAAAAGGGCATCAATTTCCGCCTGGGATAATTGTTTTTCTTTCGGGCGGTCTGCCTGCACAGGTGTCGCGGGAACAGGAGGAGGGGGCGTCGCCGGCTGGGCCGCGTTTTGCACCGGGCTTCCTGAATTGGAGAGTAGATTACCCAGTTCATTTTCAAAATTATGTTCTTCAGACATTGCTGCCCCTTTCCTGAAATCACCGCTAAGGATTAGCCATAAACTATTATAAGGCAGGTCGGGGAATTTATACTATCGAAATTGGCGGCTCGATGGGAATTGGCGTGATAAGAAGCGGATGTGGGTGTCATGCTCCCATATACAGCCTTCACCACGGGAAATTCCAGAAAACTTTCATTTTTATAGGATATATAAGGTGGTTTTTATGCTATTATTACCAAAATAACATCTTAATCCGCGTTAAGCGCCGTAGCGGCCTGCTGCGGTACTGATGTTACCAGGTTTGATTTTATAGGAGGTTTTCCATGAAAATCCAGCATCCACTGTGGCATGTGATAACCCTGGTCCTGGTCTGGCTCATGGTCGTGAGCTGCATCCTTCCTCTCGGCGGCAAGCCAACTGCAACCCCCGCATTACCATCACCCCATTCAACACCGGGGAGTAGTGGGACAGGAAAAAGCGGAGATCCAGGCGGCGGAGGTGACCCGGCAGGGAACGGCGGGCCCGGGAGTAATGGCGGTTCGCTCGATCAACCCGCAACACAGGCGCCGACGCCCATCCCGACCCCGGTTTCAGGCGCTCCTTACGTGGTAAAGCAGATCCAGACCCTGGGGGATGAAACCGTTTCAGGTGAAGTTTGCGATCCTGCCAGGCCATTTGTAGTGACGTCAACCACACCCAGGATCTCCTTTAAAATGAATTTTGTGCCCCAAACCCCCGGTGGCGGCAATTTGACTTATGCCTATTCTTTTCCCAGCCTTGGAGAAACCCATGATGCCCGCGGAAATTATACGCTCAAACCAACAGGCTCGGGCGGAACACTCTTGCTTTCAATGACAGTCTCCGACCATGTCGTCTTTAACGGGTTTAACGGGAACAAGGCGATCAGCTATACATTCGACCTGGTGCCTTCGCAAAACACTGTCTGCCCCAAAAACCCTTGATCCGGCTTATCCCCGGCAGTCAACCAGGCCGTCACAAAGCTCAAACAGCACAAAGTCAAATCCGGGATCATTTGACATTTACTCTAAACGCCTCTAAACTAAAAATATGCTTGCCCGTGTTTATTCCTGTGCAGTCATCGGTTTGGACGGCGTTATCGTGGATGTGGAGGTGGATACCTCCCAGGGCCTGCCCGGCATGGTCATCGTCGGGCTGCCCGATACAGCCGTCCAGGAAAGCCGCGAGCGCGTCCAATCTGCCGTAAAAAATGCCGGCCTCATCTATCCACGCAAGCGCGTGACGGTCAACCTGGCGCCTGCCTCAGTCCGCAAGGAAGGTCCCGCTTATGACCTGCCCATCGCTGTCGGCGTCCTGGCTGCCGCGGAGCAGATTTCACAGGCAAGCCTGGAAGGCGCCATGATTATTGGCGAGCTTTCGCTCGACGGCAGCGTGCGCCACGTGCGCGGTGTCCTGCCCATGGCTGCCGTGGCCCGTGCCCAAGGATTTAAACGCCTGTATGTACCCGAAAGCGACGCATCCGAAGCCGCCCTGGTTCCGGACCTGGAAGTCATCCCGGTCAATAATTTAGGCGCGCTCTTCAAACACCTGACCGGTGAGAAGCTCATTCCAGCCTCTGCGCCTCTCGCGGGAGAAGACGCGGATGTGACCGTCCTGACCGATTTCCGTGAAATTAAAGGCCAGGAACATGTGAAACGCGCCCTCGAGGTGGCTGCCGCCGGCTCGCACAATGTGCTCCTGGTTGGCCCCCCGGGAACGGGCAAAACCCTGCTGGCGCGTGCCATGCCCGCCATTTTACCGCGCATGAATATAGACGAAGCCCTCGACGTGACGCGCATTTATTCTGTTGCCGACCAGCTGCCGTCTGATGTCCCCCTCGTGCGCAACCGTCCCTTCCGCGCCCCGCATCACACCATCAGCCATGCGGGATTGGTCGGCGGCGGGAAGATCCCGCACCCCGGCGAGGTGACATTGGCACACCGCGGCGTGTTGTTCCTCGACGAGTTCCCCGAATTCGACGCGCGCTCCTTGGAAGTCCTCAGACAACCGATGGAGGACAAACAGGTGACGATCAGCCGCGCCTCAGGCTCGCTGACGTTTCCGGCGGCGTTCATGCTGGTGGCCGCGATGAACCCATGCCCGTGCGGCTGGTACGGCGACCCGATCAAGCCATGCACCTGTTCGCAGGCGATGATCAGCCGCTACCAGCACAAGATCAGCGGCCCGCTGCTCGACCGCATCGACATCCACCTGGAGGTATCGCGCGTCGACTATGACAAGCTGAGCGACGCGCGCGCTGGCGAACCGTCGGCGACGATTCGCGCCCGTGTGCAGGCGGCGCGCGATCGGCAGGCACGCCGCTTCACGGGCACTACATTAACCTGCAACGCCGACATGGGCGTGGGCGACGTGCGCGCGCATTGCGCGCTCGACGCCGCCGGGCAGAGCCTGATGAAGAGCGCGATGAACCAATTACAGATGAGCGCGCGCGGGTTTCATCGCGTGTTGAAGCTGTCGCGGACGATTGCCGATCTGGCGGGGAGCGACGTGATCAAGGTGACGCATCTGGCGGAGGCGTTGCAGTATCGGCCGAGAAGACAAGAGGGGTAGTCAGCTTTCATGGTGACTGCGGTCAAAGATCAATTTGTACATGGACAAGCTCTACTGCTACGTCGACGAATCAGGGCAAGACACTTTTGCCCACGCGGGACACAAACAGTTGTTCATTGTTTCAATTGCTGTGCTGCAGCAAGATCGAAGAGAATTGGCCGAGATATGCGAACAATACGAGAAGGTCAGTGGGAAGGGCAAGTTCAAGTGGGGACAAGCCGAGTACACGAAACGCCTGCGGTATATGCGTCTAGTTCTAGCGGATGGTCGTTTTCGACAAGCACTTCGATATGTGATTTTCACCAGTATTACAAGAAATGATTTTGACAAGGCGACCATCGATGGCATCGCTCGGGCAGTGTCGTGGAAACAAAATAGTTCACGTTTCCAGACACACGTTTATATTGATGGCCTTGCCAAGTCGAAGCGTGATGAATATCGTCGTCAGTTGAAGGCAAAAGGCATTCTCATCGCTGAGGTAAAAGGCGTTCCGCGCGAAGAAAGCAATGCTCTCACCCGCTTAGCAGATGCACTGGCCGGATTTGTTCGAGATGCCGTTGAAGATGAGAATTCAGAAGTAAACACTCTGTTGTATCGAGCGCTCCGCAACGAGGAAATCGTGGAGGCATAAAAAAAGACCGCCCGCTAAGGGGCGGCAGGGTCTAGGTTGATTGCTCAATCAGCTTACCGATACGGCCAGTCTTCGACCCGGTTTGAAGTAATTATAGCAGATGGGGTTGAACACTCAAGGAGAAAAGCAGATGAGGTGCGCGTGCATTGCGCACTCGACGCCGCCGGCCAGATCCTGATGAAGAGCGCAATGCGCAAGAGCGAGTTACAGATGAGCGCGCGCGGGTTTCACCACGTGCTCGCGCGCACGATTGCGGATCTGGTGGGGAGCGACGTGATTAAGGCCGAAGGCCTGCAGTCTGGCGGAGGCGATGCAATACAGACCCAGACGACAGGAGAATTAGGCGTTTATAATCACTGTTACCCCGATCCGAGAGGTCACAATCACACCCTCAGTTCAAATCATGGGTGAGGTGCTATGGCATAAAGAACAGTAGAGCAGAACATTCAACTTATGGTGGAACGGCTGACCGAGCGTTTTGATCCGCAGGAGATTATCCTGTTCGGCTCTCACACGCGTGGCACTGCCGGACCCGATAGCGATGTTGATCTACTCATGATCATGCCTGTGTCTGGCTCCCGACGAGACAAGCAGGTTGAGATGCGCGTGGCCCTACACGACATCGCTGTGCCTAAAGACATCATCCTCGTGACGCCGGATGAAGTGGAACGACAGCGCGATGTGGTCGGAACAATCATTCGACCGGCGCTACGCGAAGGCAAGGTGTTGTATGTCCGCGCCGGATGACGAACTATGCTGCATTCGCAAGCAAACCCGCACATACTTGCCGAAGCCGCAGCGCCGATCCAGATAACTCACAATTGCCGCGCGCAGACGGCGCCCACGATTGCCGATCTGGCCGCGAGCGACGTGATCAAGGCCGAAGGCCTGCGCTCTGGCGGAGGCATTGCAATATCGACCGAGAAGACAGGAGGGGTAGAATCAGGTAGTGAATTAACATGTCAACGGTACTTGAGTTGTCTCCATCCGAAAGGCAGACCTATATCGAGGTATTACGAAGACGTGCGGCTGAGTTGAACAGCCCACTCGAGCCCGAAGCACAACAGATTCGCGACCAGCTAGTTGAACGTGTGCGCGAAGTGGCTGCTGCGATCAAGAGCCGTTTCAATGTGCAGCGAGTCATTCTATTTGGATCGCTTGCTCACATGGCGTGGTTCAGACCTGGTTCAGATATCGACCTAGCTGTGCAAGGCCTGGAGGGCAACGCATATTGGGAAGCATGGCGGTTGGCAGAAGATATGCTGGAGGGTCGCGAAGTAGACTTTATAGATATAGATACCGCTAGCCCCTCTCTCCGGCAAGCGATAGACAAACACGGGATAGCCTTGTGAACGGCGTATACCAACAGATCGTTGAGCGTATTCGGGGTGAAGCTTTGGACCTTGACAAAGCGGTCAGCAAAGCGCAGAGGTCATGGTTTAAGGCGCTAAAGCACACCGAAGAGCAAGACTTGTATCTTGACTCTGTAGCGTTGAATCTGCACGGGTTCTACTCCGGCATCGAGCGTCTGTTTGAATTAATCGCCCGAGGTCTGGATCGGATCACACCAGTTGGTGAAAGTTGGCATCGCGACTTATTGGAACAGATGACGCGAAATGTTTTCAACACGCGACCCGCCGTAATCAGTGTGCTGAACGCAGAGCGCCTGGATGAGTACAGACGCTTCAGGCACCTGGTGCGCAATATATACGCAGCTGATCTGATCCCTGAAAGAATGGCGAGAATGCTCATCAACCTGCCTGGTCTCTGGACTGATCTTCGCGCAGAATTACTCGCCTTCGCTGATTTTCTGGACCAGTCGAGTTAGGTGAAGTCCATGCGTTGACCTGTTCGATTAGTGCACGTGTTTGGTGGCAATGTAATGCGCAGTTGCTATCACGCGACGCGCGACCGGGCGTCCCAGCGATTCAACGGCACTGGTCTGGCGTGTAACGCCGAGATGGGTGTGGGCGATGTGTGCGCGCGGATTCCACTGCATATCTTGTCCATGACGTTCTTGAACCCGTAGACGATGCCGCTCAGGTTGGATGCGTCCAGAACCATGACCGCGCCGTCGCAGTCGATCTTTCGTGGAATCTTGGTATTGACGTCATATATTGCACGCCTGCGCTCTCTCTTCGAGGGTACAATTCTCATCCCTGCTCTCAGTTTTTCAGCCTGAGTAGTAATAAACTGTTGACATATTCCGTAACGAGGTCCCATGCAACCCACAAAACTACGCAATGCGAGCGCAGTAGATCATGTCCCACTCACTGCATTTTTACTGCTGACCTTTGGCATCGCTTGGTTTGTCTGGTCGCCGCTTCTGGTCGCTGAGTATACGAGTCTCCCCCTGCCAGTCACGCCCGTTGTCCTTTCGGGGTTGGGATCTTTTGTGCCAAGTATTACTGCTCTGTTTTTAACCTGGAGATACTTGGGCAAAGCCGAACTGCGTCGGCTGCTGGGTCGGGTGTTAGTGTGGCGCGTTTCACCAATCTGGTATATGCTCGCTATCACTGGACCGGCATTCGTGATGCTGATAGCCATGGGTGGACATGTTTTATTGGGTGGCACAGCGCCTGACTATGCCTCACTCGGTTTTCGGTGGTTCCTTGTGCCAATCAACTTCGTTCTCGTTCTGCTGTTCGGCGGACCGCTGGGCGAGGAATTTGGCTGGCGGGGCTTTGTTCTCCCTGCGCTTGAGGCACGCTTTAGTCCGCCATGGGACAGCCTTATTCTGGGGATTATCTGGTCGGTGTGGCATTTGCCGCTATTCTTTATTGCAGCCTCAGCTCAACACAGCTTACCTTTTTGGCTGTATGTTCTGCTGACAATGCCACTGTCTATCTTGATTACGTGGGTATATCATGGCTCAGGCAACAGTCTGTTCCTAGTCATGCTATTCCATGCCGCGGTCAATACATGGTCCGGCCCCTTGCGAATTAGCCCGGAAGCGGCGGGCAGCGCCCGCCCGCTTGCTTTGGTTGTGATATTGACATGGGTTGTGGCACTTCTGGTTGCTGTAGGCCTCAAATGGTTGTCCCAGAAAGCCGCATCAAGAACTCCTTCCAAAGGATGACAGACTGATCCATCCAGGGAGTGCGCCCAAGCACAAAGAAGGCTTCCTCGGCTGGAGACAATAAGCGATCAGACCATAATCCATGCTGAGTCGGATGGTATGTTCGGGGAAGGCGACAATCTGGCCCAGTGCTACACATGGCAGGCCACAAATGTCTCGACCAGCAAGAAGACGGCCCTGCCGCTGCTGTTCACTGTGAACCGCCCTTCGCGATGCGCCGTCGAAGGAAATGTCCGTAGGACGGTGCTGGCGCGTCCGTTCCGCGCCCTGCATCACACCATCAGCCACGCGGGACTGGTCGGCGGTGGGAAAACCGAAGGTGCACCCTGGCGAGGTGGCGGCGGCGTATCGCGGCGTGTTGTTCCTCGACGAGTTCCCCGAGTTCGATGCGCGCTCGCTGGAGGCGCCCTTGGCGTGCGGCAGCCGATGGACCTACGGCAAACAGGTGACGATCCGCTTCGCGGCGCCTCAGGCTCGCTGACGTTTCCGGCGGCGTTCATGCTGGTTGCCGCAATGAACCCGTGCCCGTGCCGCGTACTCGCGGGTACGGCGACCCGATCAAGCCATGCACCTGTTCGCAGGCGATGCGTTACGCGGCCGCTACCAGCACAAGATCAGCGGGCCGCTGCTCGATCGCATCGACACGCCACAGGCGATCTGGAGGTGTCGCGCGTCGACTATGACAAGCTGAGCGACGCGCGCGCTAGCGAACCGTCGGCGACGATTCGCGGGCGCGTGCAGGCGGCGCGCAATCGGCAGGCACGCCGCTTCACGGGCACAACATTAACCTGCAACGCCGACATGGACGTGGCGACATGCGCGTGCATTGTGCGCTCGACGCCGCCGGACGGAGCCTGATGAAGAGCGCCATGCGCAAGTGAGAATGGCGTGACATCTACCTTGGCTGACTTTGATCTGCGCTTCCAGGCGTGATTCAGCGGTACCATACACGCAGCATGTCGATAGGCTCAAAGCCAGCCGACTGCGCGAGGGCGAGGTCCTCACCGCTTTCGTAGCCAACCAGATCCAGACCGGGGAAAAGTGCGGCAATCGCGGTCACGGCGCCAGCCCACACAGCTGCGGCATCTTCATCACGCACAAAGAGGTTGGACAGCCCCACGACTCCTGCTGCCAGGTTGGCGATGACCCCAGCGCATATCCGTTCATCCCGCCAGGCGACCAGGAAGGCAATATTCTGATCGGCCAGCATCCCCGGTAAAAAGACACGCTCAGGGCGCATGTCGGTTGAGTCGGCAGTCCAACCTGCCCAGATATGTTCCCACTGTGCCAACTGCTCACCGTCACTCACGCGACCCCAACGTGCGTCGAAGGCCGTTGCAGCGTGGTTTGGGTGGATAGCGGGTCGCCATATCCAGCTAGCCTCGAAGGCCACCTGGAACCCGCTGTGTCTCAGGTCGAGGTCGCGGAAGCTGTCTTTGATGGCGCAGTGGGCGGGCAGTTGGTTCAGCACGGCGTCCAGCGCAGCCCCCTGGTTCGGGCGCAGGGTGTCGGCATTCGGGTAAAATCGTGGGACAGCCTGTCGGTTGTACCAGAGACCATCCTGCCACACCCCAGGCGTGTCGTGAGCCTGACATACTGCATCGCACCACAAGGCATTGTTGTGGGCCGCCTGTTCGACCCGATGCAGGTTCATTCCAGATGGGGTGAATATGCTCATCGAATTCATTTTATGATCCGTCACTTCCATTTCCGTCGGCGGTATGTCGAATACCTGACGCCGTTCAGCCACATGACTCGCCCTGTTGCCCAATGTCGTTCCCACATGCCCGGATTAGCCGCCGCTTTTCCGTCCCGTCTTTTTGCGCTCGCTCCGCGTTCGCGCTGTCTTTCCGTATCCATCACTCGAGGGCGGCTTGTGGCTGTCTTTGTTCAGCTGTGTTTCCAGACTATCCACCCGTTTGATCTGCGCAGCATTCTCTTCCTGCACTTTCTGGGTTAACGCTATGACTGCCTCCAGCCCTGCGTTGTATGCAGTTTCAATCTCTTCGCGTGTTACCATCATATTCACGCTTTATACCCGTTTTTCGCGCGGATTTCAAGGCCTGTTTTTCAGCCGGGTATACCGCAGATTCGTGGGTAACTTTTCGGCGACTGGGGGAGAATAGGAGAACGGAGGGTTGACAAGCATGGGAAAGGCAGTAAAGAGTCGAGTACAAAGG
>Ga0118677_10008007_pt1 | contig 17154 bp, 18 predicted proteins | sample AliMusrvi5mmetaG_FD_86154 | JGI IMG/M metagenome (GOLD analysis project Ga0118677, IMG submission 86154) | reverse complement strand
TGACATTAAAAAAGTGAATTTGCCTGACCCTTAAAAAAATGGCAAGCGTTTAATAGAATGAAAAAATAACATTGAAATTATCGCAAATCATGGATAGATTTTTATCTTCCGAACATGACTGGGCAAAGCCCCTTTTCAACATGCGTTGTACATTATGCGGATAATCATTTAATTAATAATTGATAATTGGTTACTACTCAGCACCCCATTGTTTTAAGGATTATAGACATATCTGTTTGGTATATAGGAATTTATAGTCTTTGCCACGAAGTGGCTAAATATCAATAACCCCCAGTAAGCGAAGCGCAACTGGGGGATAAAGTGAACAAATGACCCAACATTTGATTTTCAGTTCGACTAGTCGAACTGAAAATCAAATAATTACAAAATACTTTGGGTGCTGAGTAGTAACGATAATTAATAATTGTTGAATCTACTTAGGGTATATTGAAAGACTGCTATTTTACTGACGTTGCGAAAATGAAATATACATTTTTGATTTTAAATGCAAGGTTTTTGAATTCAAGGGCTCAAAATCCATGCACTTCATTGTTTAGACAATAAATATAATCCCGGAGGGATTAAATTTGCATAACCCCCAGTTTCAACTGGGGGAATGAAATGAAAATAAGAACAGAACCCCGTAGTGGGTTCAACATTAAACCATTAGTAATGTTCAACCCACTACGGGGTTGTATTTCTGAGGATAGTTCAATCCCCCAGTTTCGCTTCGCTCACTGGGAGTTTCCGTCAAGTCGGAATGTTTCATATGCACAGTTTAACTTCTATCGGAGTTTTTTTAAGCAGACACTAATTAATCAAATTCATATAATTTAATTCGTAAATTATGAAAGTTTATAAATTCGGTGGCGCATCGGTGCGCTCAGCAGAAGGAATCCGTAATATTGCCCATATTGTTTCGGGCGTAAGTGATAATTTATTTATAGTGGTTTCGGCCATGGGCAAAACAACTAATGCCATGGAGATGGTGTTGGACTGTTTTATGAAAGCCGATCATGCAGGAGCAATAGAGAAATTGGTAGAAGTTGAAAACTATCACCGCGAAATTATTGCAGAGCTGTTTGCTGACAAAAATCTGGGAGAAGCAGCTGTAGAGCCTTTGTTCTCGGAGTTAGAAAAGTATCTTATTGAAGGAGTGGGAGATGATTACGATCGTTGGTATGATCGGTTGGTTTCGTTTGGCGAACTGATTTCAACGAAAATTGTTTCTGCTTTTCTGGCTGAAACAGGCAGTGCTAATAGCTGGTTGGATATGCGTGGTTTGATAGTGACTGACAGTAACTTCCGCGAAGCCAATGTACATATGCAGGAGTCGCAGGTTCGTTTGCAAAAAGCTGCCGATTTTAATAAAAGCCGTATTTACGTCGGACAGGGATTTATCGGTGCCAATATAAAAGGCGACCCTACCACTCTTGGCCGTGAAGGGTCGGATTATACCGCTGCGGTGGTGGGTAACCTCTTGGATGCCGAAAGTGTAACTATCTGGAAAGACGTTCCGGGCATTCTGAATGCCGATCCGCGTATTTTTGAAGGCACTGTCCATATTCCTGAGTTGACTTACCTCGATGCGGTGGAGTTGGCTTACAGTGGTGCACAGATTATTCACCCGAAAACGATTAAGCCACTCGAAAATAAACACATTCCACTTTATGTTCGTCCCTTTGGAAGCCCTACCGAAGCTGGTTCTGTGATAAAAGCTACTACCGATAAACCTATTGATGTTCCGGTATTGATATTGCGTAAAAACCAGGTGTTGGTGACCATTCGTCCGCGCGATTTTTCCTTTGTGCTCGAAGAAAGCCTTTCCAAAGCATTTGCGGTAATGAATAAACACCGCCTGAAAATAGCATTGATTCAGAGTTCTGCTATCAGTATTTCTGTTTGCGTGGATAACACCCGTTATCTCACCGGAGCATTGGATGAACTGGGTAATGATTTTCAAGTGACTTACAACGATGCCTTGGAATTACTTACCATCCGTGGAATTAATAACGAAATTGTACAGAAATACACTACCGACCGTACTATCTTGCTTAGCCAACGCACCCGTAGAATCGGACGCTTTTTAATGAGGGAGTAAGTCGGGAATTTTACAAAAAAGAGACTGTTTGTGAGGTAAATAGTAATTTTGTAATACTTATTATTTATTAGCGTCAATTTGTGTTTTATAAGGGAATATGCTTTAGAAAATAACAACCCTTATTCTCTGGTAAATCAAGTGGTAAAGTCGAGCTGGTGAACGTTTAAGTTTATCAGCTCGTTTCGTATGAGTATTTTATTCATAAATGAACAAAATAGTACGAAAAAGTATTTTATTGTTGAAATATGGTTCGTATATATTCATCATAATATTTTCCATATTTTTGAAGAGCAAAAAAAGTACAAGATGAAAACGAAAGATATATTACTGGAATTGATTGACTATCTGGATAAATATGAACTGGAAAATGCGCACAACAGTTCAAATTTGAATACTTCAGACTTTCTGGGTTATTTAAACAGTAATTACCAAACCCAAAATATCAAAGTCCGGGAATTAAACAACGGAAGTCAGGAATTTGAGAATAACGAGTCGCAGGGACCAAACACGGATATTTCCATTCTGATTGTGCTTTTGTTCCGTTACGCTAAAGGTTATATCAAAAAGGCGTTGAAAGACAGCCTGATAAAAACGGCTGATGAGTTTTCGTTTTTAATTACCCTGATGACGCATGAAAGCATGATTAAAACGGAACTTATTCAAAACCAGATTATGGAAAAAACATCCGGGACTGATATTATTAACCGGCTGCTTAAAATGGAACTTATGGAACAGTTCAATGATCCGGTGGATAAGAGAAGTATTCGGCTAAAAATAACGCAGAAAGGCAGTATGGAAATAATAAGCATTCTTCCTCAGATGAGGCTAGTTTCGCAGATTGTTACCGGCAACCTGACTGATATAGAGAAAAATATGATGGCTTACAGTCTCCGCAAACTGGAGCTGTTTCACAATGATATTTTTATGAATAAGAAAGGAAGTAAGTTGACCGATTTGGTTTAGAATAACCTTTCGGCAAATGGAATCAGTAAAGCAGTCATTATTCCCATGATTCCTATAGCCAACCCACTTATTGCACCTTCCAACGCTCCCATTTCCATGGCGCGGGCAGTGCCGAGTGCATGCGAAGCTGAACCCATAGCCAACCCTTTGGCTATACTGCTTTTGATCCCCAGTCGACGAAGTATAATAGGACCAACCAGCCCACCAAAGATACCGCAAATAACCACAAAAGCTGCGGCAAGTGCAGGGATACCACCGTCTTTCTCGGCTAGACTAATGGCAATAGGAGTTGTAACTGATTTTGGAGCTAAAGAAGCAATAAGTATATGGTCGGCTCCAAAAGCTTTGGCAATAAATATCACACTTAAAATACCGACTATACTGCCGACAAAAACAGCTGTTAAGATAGAGATTACATTACCTTTGATATTCACCATTTGCTCGTAAAGAACATAACCCAGAGCCACCACACTTGGTCCGAGCATAAAGTTCAGTATCCTCGTTTTTTCGTAAAATGTCTGATAATCTATACCTGAGAATTTTAAAAAAGGAATAATAATCAAAATGGCAATAAGCAATGGTTGAATCAGGCTTATTTTTGTGCGTTTGTAAAGGTATATTCCCAAAAGGAAGGTTCCCATAACCAGAGTAAGCAGAAAGACTTCGGTACTGATAAATGGTTTGATTTGTTCCAATAAACTATTCATGATTGATGTATCCTTTCTTGCGATTTTTTTCAAATCGTTCCTGAACCAGCGCAACTGTAATAATTGTCAGTATGGTACTTGTTGCAATAGCCATTGTTATGGCTAAAAATGAATTGGAAAGTAATTCCCCATACGCCATAAGTCCAACTGCTGTGGGAACAAAGAAAATGGCCATGTTTTTAGTAATGACGGTGGCAGTTTTCTTTACGTTTTCCGGTTTAATTATTTTGAAAAATAGGCTTAAGAAAAGTAAAATCATGCCCAGTACGCTTCCGGGAATAAAGCCGTGAATAAGCAAACTGAGTATTTGACCCAGAAAATAGAAGAGTAGTATAAAGAAAGAACCTTTGATCATATAAAGAATTCCCGAGGGTAATTAAATAACAGCGAGTAAATAAGAGAAAAGCGTTGAGGATGTTTATTTTCTCAACGCTTTTATTTATTTAAAAGATATACATTACAGAAGCAAGAATGCGATGATTATTCACCGAATAGTTGTTTAGAGAAGTTCCATCTTTTTGTAACGTTCCGTATGAAGCTGTAGTAAAATCATATTCCAATCCAAATTTCATATTCGGTAAGTTGTAACTAACTTGTGGGGCAATACGGTATAAATGGTCAAGAATTTGTTGACCCAGATAGCTTGCATCAGTCTTCTTAATATTAGTATTCAAGTCTGTATTGTCATAAAATCCATAACCGTAGCTAGTGAATTTTTTAGTTTTTGCATTTATAGCCAATTCGTCGTTTGTACCCAGATTTTCTGATGCTCCTATCAATAAACCAACCTGAAGTTCTGTTCCGTACACAGCATTTACCCAGACATTTCCGTTTTTAAAATTAGTATAACCAAGCACTTTTGTTGAGTCAACTCCGGTTCCGTATTGGCTAACACCGTATCCACCTAACATAAGTTGGTCGCTTAAATTTTCTCCGTAAATAGCTTTTGCTTTAAGTTGAAATTTTTTATTTACATATTGTGCATAAGCCACTGCGCTTATCGATGAAATTGTTGCTCGGTTAGTTGCGTCTGGTTTTAGTATTTTATAATCAGCACCAGCACCGGTTGTCCAATGAGTTGTTTTATTTTCCAATCCTACAAATAAATCAGGAATAATTGCATTTTTCATAAAAACATTACTAGCCCCTATTGTAGTTAATAGTTGTCCTTGAGAAGCATATTGCATTTCGTAAAGTGCAGCCGCTGTAGCTGACAATGTATTGGTTAATGTTTGTTTAACACGTACTTGGGGACTACGGTTGAATGGTTGGAAAGGTGCACCACCATTGGCTGAGAATGTTGTTGGAGCAACATTTCCAAACAGCGGATGCCAGGTTTGACCCACCAATAATTCGGTTTTGTCCCAGTTCAGTTTCATGAAAGCCTGACGAATACGGAAAACATAGAATGTAGTTCCGAAACCGGCAAAATCTGCTTCAATTTTACCAGATGACTTTGCACCGAGTATTGGCGCTCCGGTAATGTCTATACCTAGACGGGTATTTACACTTAATAGTTCTGCTTGAGAGCTCGCATTAATGTCTTGGTTAGCACTATTTGGCGAAACAGGTTTTGGAAACAGTTGAATTACACCATCAACCAATTCTACGTTTTGACGTGAATTGTAAAAGAAGTCATTGCTTACAAAACCGTAAAGTTTAACTTTTGTTGCAGGCTCTTCTGCAAATGCGAATGTTGTAAAAGTTATTAAGAGAAACGAAAGTAATTTTTTTAAATTCATGTTATATAATTTACTGATTACTATTTATTTATTTATTTATTTAATTAATTAACAAGGTGTTCGATAAGTATTTTTAGACCTATACCGATTAAAATAATTCCGCCAATGACCTCCACTTTTACATGGAATCGCTTGCCGAAGTGAATGCCTATATACATTCCTATAAACGTAAAAATAAAGCTTACCAAACCTATTATTGCTATTGCTTTCCAGATTATTCCCGGATATGGAACAAATACTATTCCTGTAGCTAATGCATCAATACTTGTGGCAAAAGCCAGTGGCAGGAGTGATGTCAATTTGAATGTATTAGTTGTTACAAAATCCGGATCATGAGGTTTGAACCCTTCGAAAATCATTTTTCCACCAATGGCAGATAGGAGAATAAATGCCAGCCAATGATCAAAACTCATCATTTGTTTTGCAAAACCGACTCCCAATGTATAACCGATTAATGGCATAATGGCTTGAAAAATACCAAAAAGCAATGCCATACGGAGTGTGTGCCAAAAGAAAAACTTCTTTGCACAAATACCTTTGCTTATTGAAACGGCAAAACAATCCATTGCCAGACCAATACTAATAATGACGATTGAAAGTATATCCATTTTTTAAATGTAGAAATGTAGAAATGTAGAAATGTAAAATGTAGAAATGAGTCCACTATAATATAGTTTTATAGTGGACTTACATTTGCTTTTCTAGATTTAAGCTTTGTTATTAAGATTTGCTCTGGAAGTTTGAAGTATTTTCGTAATAATGAAAATAATCTCTTCGAAGTCTTGAATTAATGAGTCATACATCTGTTTTGTAATATAATTACAATCAAACAGCAATCTTAACCAATAATGCGTTTCTTTAGCTTCTTTAAGAGCAATGGATAGTTTGGAAATGAAATCCTTTTTACTTTGACCAGCATCAGCTTCTTCGGTATTAGCACCAATCGAAGTTCCGCTTTTGAGAATTTGTTTCGACAATACATATTCTTTTTGTTCGCTCACCAAGAACTTATTGAGCTTGACTATTCTCACAGCAAATTGATATGTTTTTGTTTTGATTACATTCTCTATCATTTTCAATTTTCCATTGCTACATTTTTCAATATTTACAACATTTTCTTTACTTGATTGTAAACATTTTGACCGTTGAAGCCAAGTTTCTCGTCAAGGACTTTGAATGGCGCTGAGAAACCGAAAGATTCTAATCCCCAGATTTTGCCGTTAGCTCCCACCAAACCAAGTAAGTTTACAGGAAGTCCTGCAGTGAGACCAAAAATCTTAGCGTTTCTTGGCAATATACTTTCCTGATATTCTGAAGATTGACTACGGAATAAACCTTCTGAAGGAACTGATACCAATCGGATTTTTACCCCATCGGCACGAAGCAATTTAGCTCCTTCGAAAAGTGTAGAAACCTCAGAACCAGAAGCAACCAAAATTACATCAGGGTTGTTATCGCATTCAACAATATAACCACCTTTTTGAGCTTGTTCTGCTTCAGCTTTACGGCTTTCAATAGCAGGAAGATCGGCGATATTTTGACGGGAAAGAATCAATCCAGTTGGAGTATGAGTATTTTCCATAGCCAATTTCCAACATACAGTACATTCCTCAACATCTGCCGGACGTAAAACCAACATAGAGTTATGACCTTTGTGGTTTTTCAGTTTTTCCATCAAACGGATTTGAGCTTCTTGTTCAACCGGTTCATGAGTTGGTCCGTCTTCTCCAACGCGGAATGCATCGTGTGACCAGATAAATTTAACCGGAAGTTCCATTAACGCAGCCATACGGATGGCTGGTTTCATGTAGTCAGAGAATACAAAGAATGTTGCACAAGCTGGAATTACACCACCGTGCAAACTCATACCGATACTAACGCAAGCCATGGTTAATTCAGCCACACCAGCTTGAAGGAATGCACCTGAAAAATCACCTTTAGTAAATGCTTTGGTGTTTTTCAGGAAGCCGTCAGTTTTGTCTGAGTTAGACAAGTCGGCACTCGCAACAACCATGTTTTCAACTTGTTTTGCCAATTCGCCAAGAACAGTTGCAGAAGCAACACGGGTTGCCTGACCAGGTTTCTGAACTACAGCATCCCAGTTAATATTTGTTTTTCCTGAGAAGAAAAACTCTAGTTTAGCTGCCAACTCAGGATTTGCTTTCGCCCATTCTGCTTTTGCAGCGTATTTTTTTGCAATGATTTCTTTCAGTTCTTCAGCACGTTTTGCATACAATGCTTTAGTTTCTTCGAAAAATACAAATGGATTTTGAGGATCGCCACCCAATACTTTAATACTTTCGTCGAATGAAGCACCACCATCACTCAATGGCATACCGTGAGTTGCACATTGACCTTCGAAACTTGAACCATCAGCTTTGCGGGCACCTTTACCCATAATGGTTTTACCGATAATCAAAGTTGGTTTAGCTGTCTCTGCTTTTGCTTCGGTCAATGCTTTGCGAATTTGCTCGGCATCATTTCCATTTATTTCAATCACTTTCCAGTCCCATGCCTGATATTTCATTGCTACATCTTCGCTTGTAACATCTTTTGTTTCAGTAGAAAGCTGAATGTTGTTCGAGTCGTAGAACATAATCAGGTTATCTAAACCAAGGTGACCGGCAATACGACCAGCTCCTTGCGAAATTTCTTCCTGAATACCACCATCAGATATAAAAGTATAAATGGTTTGGCTCATAATTTCACCAAAGCGGGCTTTTAAAAATTTTGCAGCAATAGCAGCCCCTACTGCATAAGTGTGGCCTTGTCCAAGTGGACCTGATGTGTTTTCAATACCACGCATAACATCAACCTCAGGATGACCAGGTGTCGGGCTGTCCCATTGACGGAACTGAGCCAGATCTTCCATTGTGTACTTTCCGGTACAAGCTAATACTGAATAAAGCATTGGTGACATGTGTCCAGGATCAAGGAACATACGGTCGCGACCTTCCCATTTCGGATTTTTTGGATCATATTCCAAAAACTCGGAATAAAGTACATTGATAAAATCAGCACCACCCATTGCACCGCCAGGGTGACCAGATTTCGCTTTTTCCACTGCCGCCGCCGCCAATATACGAATGTTGTCGGCTGCGCGGTTTAAATTCTGTAATGAATTCATAAAAATATTTGATTGTTAATTGGATTTTTTAGAAATGGTAGCCAATGGTGTAATTAAATCCCCAGTTACCTGAAGCACTAATGCCATAACCAGGAATATACCAGGGGGCTACTTCTCCTTCGGTATCTTGGGTCAGTAAGTTTTTTGTCCGGACAGTCCAGCCCATATATATGTTTTTTATAACTTCAACACGCACTCCTGCAATAATTTCCCACCATACTTTTGTTGTGGCAGGTATATTTGAGTAGTCAACAATTTCAGTACCTCCCCAGTAATCATTGTTGATAGTTGCGTTTGTTATTTTGTATTTGAAATTGGACATTCCTAATCTGAGTCCGACTAAGAATAGATTGGTTGTTGGCTTTGAGTCTTTTTTCTTTTTCAAAATATTAAAATCAATACCGATTCGTCCAAATGGTGCATTTGTAACAAAGCCAATATTATCGGCAGTAGTTTTATTGGCACCTGCAAGTCCCAACTCAAGTATTGGATAATATTTTTGTTTCAGATCTACCTGAATCCCAGCTTCGTATGAGTATGTTTCACCCTTTGAAAGAGCTGAAGTTGATACCGATGCAATATCTGCCTGAATCATAAAACCGTTATATAATGCTACATGAGCCGTGTCAGTTTGTTCTATGATTTTTTTCTGTGCATGAACCGTATATGCAGTCATACACAGTAAAATACTAATTATATAGTTTAATATGTTCTTTGGCACTGGTTGAAGTGTTTACGTCATGAATTGAGATACTTACTGAATCCAGGAAATGATTGCTTGTTTTTACCGAATCAATGGTGTGCGTTTTTATGCAACCACATTCAAGCGATAAATAAGTATCGTAATTGGTATGCAAAATAGTTACAGTGTCTGTGGTATTATTGAATGTTACCTGAAACTTTGATACAGTATCAAGTTTGTTTAAAGGTAAAGTCATACTGTATTTACTTTTTTCGTTGTTATATAAAATGGAATCAACACCTATTCCTTTTACTGTCAGGCTGTCGATGGTTAAATATGTAGCTGTTCTTGTTTTAGTTGTAGGGTTATATGTAACGTGGTAAATACCAACCTGCATTTTTACATACCTGTTTTTTCGGCATTGCTCGTCGTTGTTGCATGATACCGTAAGTAAGATAGCAAGTAAAAGTATTATTTTTGTTATGTGTTTCATTTATAATATATTGAATTTCGCCGAAACCTTAAAAATAGTTTCTGACTTCTTTCTTGAGCTTGTCAATAGCTAATTCTGTTGGTGTTTGTTCGGTGGCTCCGTAAACATGAATAATCAGTTCAGCTAATCCGGACGCAGATTCATTTGGATTACATTTTACGGAACACGAGTTTACTAATTGTAACAAGCTTTCCTGAGCTCCCCGGATATAATTCCAGGCTTCATCACTTACATATATTTGTTGGGAGATATTATGTGAAAATTCCTGCCGAATACTGGCTAACAATTGTGCGTGGAATACCAGATTTGTCATTCCGGGCTTTGCAACATTCAAAATCAGGGTAGCAGGCGTTGTGCGTTCCAAAACCAGCATGAGACGTTCGTAAGCCCGAAGCCGGATAGGAGTGATTGCTGCCGAACTGTTTTTGCGTAACTCAAAATTGCGTCGTTTTTCTTCGTTACGAAGTAGTTTGTCAATCAGCAAATAGGCAGTTAGCAAAACAAGTAATGCAGGCAATACTATTTTAAGAATATCCATAGTTTCCATATTTTATTTCTCGACTAGTTGATAATATTTCCGACTTTTTCAAATTTCGCATCAATAGGACGTATAGTTGCCAAACAGCCATTGGGAACCTGAAGCAAATCAGTTTCTATGATTTTAAAAAATTCCTCAAGAACTTCAGTTTTGTCAATCAATTCAATAATTATAGGCAGTTTTTCGGGCGATTTCCTAAATTGAAATAAATTAAATTTATTGCTTTTTGCGAAATCCTTTATTCCACGGTAAACCGTGGCATTTATAATTCCTTTTTCTTTTGCCAAAGAAACCAAATGTTCATAGAGCAAATCAGAACCGATTTTGTCGGTAGTGTTTGCATAAATTCTTAGCGTACTGTTTTCTAAAGAATTCATATTTTAAAATAAATTTATTGTAATGTAGCCTCAATTAAATTGTCCAAAATTCTAAAAAATTATACTGAATCCGTTTTTTCGTTTGAAAAATCAGGATTTAAATTTCCTTTTCAATCTGATAATTATTTCGTTCTGTCGAATTTCTTGCAACTATTTCTCCTAAAAATCCGGCTAAAAACAGTTGTGTACCCAAAATCATAGCTAATATAGCAAGGTAAAAATATGGACTGCTGGTAATTAAAGGAGCTTTTACATGTTCGTAGATGGCAATCAGTTTGTATATTCCAACTATTATTACGGCTAAAAAACCGAGAAGGAACATTAATGTTCCATATAGACCAAAAAAGTGCATTGGTTTTTTTCCGAATTTTGACAGAAACCACAGAGACAACAAATCCAGATAGCCATTAACAAAACGATTTAAGCCAAATTTGGTTTCGCCAAACTGACGTTTATGGTGTTCCACCACTTTTTCACCGATATTGGTAAAACCTGCATTCTTAGCCAAAAATGGTATGTAGCGGTGCATTTCGCCATATACTTCAATGTTTTTAACCACCTCTTTTCTGTAGGCTTTCAAACCGCAATTCATATCATGAAGCTTCAAACCGGTAACTTTACGGGCGGTGGCATTGTAAATTTTTGAAGGGATATTCTTAGTGAATTTCGAGTCGTAACGTTTCTTTTTCCAACCCGAAACCAAATCGTAGTTTTCATTCTTTATCATCGAAAATAATCCTGGAATTTCATCCGGACTGTCCTGTAAATCGGCATCCATAGTAATGACAACATCGCCTTGAGCTGCACGAAATCCACAATATAAAGCCGGAGATTTTCCGTAGTTGTGACGAAATTTTATCCCTTTTACATGTTGCGATTTTTCTTGAAGTGATTCAACTACCTCCCACGATTTGTCTGTGCTTCCATCATTTACAAAAATGACTTCGAAAGAGAACTTATTCGCAGTCATAACACGCTCAATCCATTCAAATAGCTTCGGAAGCGATTCTTCTTCGTTGTAAAGCGGGACTACTATTGAAATATCCATATTAAATTTAGTTACAAGTTACAAGTTAGCACTTTGCAGCTAACTGTTGACTGATTACTGCTGATTGAATATACTTTTTTCTTTTTTTATAAATGCAGCCATAATTAGTCCAACAAAGGTTCCAATGAGCATATTTGACCAAATATATAGCAGTGAAAAATTGAGCGGTTTGAACATGTTTTCGGTGCGTTCAATTTCAACGCTATTGATAGGGAATTTCATTGCCTCCAGCATCTTCATGGTTTCCTGAAAGGTTGTTTCCAGATAGCTTTGATCAATAAACCGAAAGTAGATAAACTTAACTGCAGTTGAAATTAATGCGGCATAAAAGAATATAAGTAGTATATATAAAAATGCTTTGCCATAGGAAATGACACCTTGACATTCAATATCTCTGAATCGAATAGCAATTTTGTAAAGCATGATCAATATAATCACTGCAACAGCATAAGTAAATAGCATTAAAGCTGTGATTTTTGAAACGGAAAATAAGAAATTTATAGAAAAAATCACACCCAGAATCAGACCGTTATGCATGGCTGACTTCATGATATTTGGTTGCATAGAATTGTTTTTGATATTTGTTTGCAAAAGTACAAAAAAACTGCTACATTAGAAAGTTTAAGATACAATTAAATGGAATGTTCATTTTCCTATCGTGCAAATTAAAAATCATTACTTACAGGGAAATAATTTAGTGAGTTTCAATTGTTTTTTGTGAAGGAAGTATAAACAAAAAATGGAGATGATTTAAAACCATCTCCATTCATTAATATTAGGCCTTGAAGTCAGATTGGAGTAACTTCACAAGTTTTATTTGACTTTTATAGCCCTCTTTCAGATAAATATCTTTCAGCTTCGATAGCTGCCTGACAACCTGTACCCGCTGCTGTAATGGCTTGGCGGTAATGTGGGTCTGCAACATCACCGGCAGCAAATACACCCGGAATATTGGTGCGTGGAGTCCCCGGAATTGTATATATGTAACCAACTTCATCGGTTTCAATCCATGGTTTGAAAATATCTGAATTCGGTTTATGACCAATGGCTAAAAAGAATCCATCAATATCAATATGAACCTGTTCTTCATCTGCCTGACCTCTGTGTTTCACCAGGTTTGCTCCCTGAACTACGCCTTCGCCGGTTAAACCCAGCGTTTCATGCTCAAACAACACTTCAATTTTTGGATTGCTAAATACTCTTTCTTGCATGATTTTAGATGCTCTCAAAAAGTTTTTACGAACAATCAGATATACTTTACTAGCAAGTCCGGCAAGGTAAGTTGCTTCTTCACAGGCTGTGTCGCCGCCACCAACAACAGCTACAGTGAGCTTGCGATAAAAGAAACCATCGCATGTGGCACAGGCTGAAACACCGGAGCCGGCATATTTTTGTTCGTCAGGTAATCCCAGGTATTTTGCGGTTGCACCTGTTGAGATAATGATTGTGTCGGCTTCGATAACTTTTTCACCGTCAATTGTTACTTTGTACGGTGCAGACGATAAATCGGTAGCTGTAGCCATTCCAAAACGAATATCAGCCCCAAAGCGTTCAGCTTGTTTTTTCAGGTCTTCCATCAACTCCGTTCCTGTAATTCCGGAGGGATAACCCGGGAAATTTTCTACTTCGTTTGTCGTTGTCAACTGTCCACCAGGTTGCATTCCTTCGTATAATACCGGTGATAGATTTGCACGTGAAGCGTAAATGGCAGCCGTATATCCGGCAGGTCCAGAGCCTATTATGAGGCAGCGTACTTTTTCGTTCATATTTGTTCTGATATGTAATTTTTATTTCTTTTGCAAAGATAAAGTATAATGTTGCAGCGCAATTAAAAATAAAGTGATTTTTAAAAATACGAATCTCTATCGGTTCATAAATAAAATCTATTAACGCAAATCGTTTACTGAAATACCTTTGTATTTTGATTGATTAAAAACAAAGAGATTATCTGCAACTTTCAACCCGTTTTGAAAATTACTGACTGTTAATAACGATGTGCTTCCATTGGTGTTAATGAGCTTGATGGAAAAGAGATTTCCATTGGTTTTGTTTACCTGAACCTCAATTTTTGCTATATCTTTATTTTTTACTTTAGGCGTCATTTCAATGCAATGATTTTGAGCCGATTTTGTTTTAGTCGAAAATTTTATCACGCATTTAGCCTTGTAGCCGGATAAAATGGCCATTGGGTTTATTTCTGAAAGTTCTTTTTCGTTGGGTTCTGTTATGGATACTTCGTTATTTTGCTGGCTATAGGCCCATTGGGTTTTGCCATCAAACCACACTTTCATTGCATCCATGTCCAATACGAATTTATTTCCATTCAGCGTAAATGTGCCTGTTGCGACTTGCGCTTTTGGAGCGTTTTTGTCGTTGGTGGACAATTTGAAATTCGTTTTGATGGCCGTGTTTTTTACCGATAAAAGTAAATCGCTAAGGACTTTTTCAGCCTGAGGATTGTTTTGCGCCGAAATGTTAGTAACAAAGAAAAGAATAAACGCCAAGGCGTAAATAATATTTTTTTTCATGATGTTGAAGTTTAATTTGACATTTTCTTTACAAAGAATATACCAGATAAAATTGATTGAATTGAAATGACAGAGACCTTGCACGCAAGGTCTCTGCTATAATTATAAATGTTTCAGAATCTGTTCCAAATGATAATCGTCCATAACCAGCACTTGTCTGGCTTTACTTCCTTCGAAAGGTCCAATAATGCCCACTACTTCTAATTGATCGACAATGCGTCCTGCACGGTTGTAACCAATGGAGAATTTACGCTGAATGAGCGATGTTGAACCTTGCTGGTTGGCAACGATTAACCGGGCAGCTTCTTCGAAAAGTGGGTCACGCTTACTCATATCCACCGAACTTACGTCGATTCCTTCACCTTCAGAACCGATGTATTCGGGCAAATAGAATGCTGTTGGATAGGACTGTTGTTGGCTGATATGATGCACGATATTTTCAACTTCGGGGGTATCCACAAATGCGCATTGAACACGAATCAAATCGTTTCCTTGTGAAAAAAGCATATCACCGCGACCAACTAACTGATTGGCTCCCGGAGAATCCAAAATGGTACGCGAGTCAATCATTGACGAAACGCGGAATGCCACGCGGGCAGGGAAGTTGGCTTTAATCACACCTGTAATAATGTTTACCGACGGGCGTTGTGTTGCAATAATCATGTGGATTCCCACTGCACGTGCCAACTGGGCTATACGTGCAATCGGCATTTCCACTTCTTTTCCGGCAGTCATAATCAGGTCGCCAAACTCGTCCACAATTACCACGATATAAGGCAGGAAGCGGTGTCCTTTTTCCGGATTCAAATGACGGATAAAGAATTTCTCGTTGTATTCTTTAATGTTACGAACATGTGCTTTTTTGAGCAAATCGTAACGGTCGTCCATTTCTTTACAAAGCGAGTTTAACGTTTCCACCACTTTGCTGGTATCAGTAATGATGGCATCATCGCCATCGGGTAATTTGGCAAGGAAATGTTTTTCAATGTCGCCATAAATGTTGAATTCCACCTTTTTAGGGTCAACCAACACGAGCTTCAATTGCGAAGGATGTTTTTTATAAAGAAGTGAAGTAATAATGGCATTTAATCCAACCGATTTTCCCTGACCTGTAGCACCTGCAACCAGTAAATGAGGCATTTTAGCCAGATCCACCATGAAAATATCATTGGTAATGGTACGACCAAAAGCTACCGGAAGTTCGAATTTTGATTCCTGGAACTTTTTGGAAGCTATTATCGAGTGCATAGAAACGACCTGTGGATCGGCATTTGGAACTTCAATACCAATGGTTCCTTTGCCCGGAATTGGCGCAATAATACGAATGCCGGTTGCAGCAAGGCTAAGCATAATGTCATATTCGAGATTACGAATTTTGGATATACGCACACCGGCTTTCGGTACAATTTCGTACAGAGTAATGGTCGGTCCGACAGTTGCTTTGATAGTATCGATTTCAATACCAAAGTTTTGCAGTATGGTTATAATTTTGTTTTTATTCGCATTTTGTTCCACCATGTCAATTTGCGTTTCGTTGTCGGTGCCGTAAATTTTCAGCAAATCGAGGGTAGGAGGGTTATAATGCGATAAATCCAGTGTTGGATCATATTTTCCTAATTTTGATACATTATAAAACGGGTCTTCATTGTTATTATCAGTCAAACCGGAATCATCGGCATCTACAGCTTTGTTTTCTTCTTGATGTTCCGGTTGCTGAATTTCGAACGAGACATTTTCGTTTTCGTTGTCAATATCGTTTTCAATCTCATTTTCAGTTTCGAAATTTACCGGTTCTATAATAAGTTCTTCTTCCTGATCGGTGCGTTTTATAATCCAGTCTTCGGGAATTATTTCAGTGCCAACAGCCACAGTTGCCTCAATCGGTTCATCTTCATTGAAAAATTCTGTCTCGGTCACTTCAACGGCTTTTTGTTTGCGTGAAAAAAGCCCTTTTAGAAATGGAATAGTGGCTTTTGACGAAACGATGGCATACGACAAGAATAATCCGATGAGAATCATTAATGTTCCTGGCATGCCAACGTAAGAAATCAGCCATTTGCTGGCTTCGTCGCCATGACGGCCGCCCGGTGAGAAAAACAAATAGTCTTTGTAATAAGGCGCAAGAGTATATCCAAGCAATACTGATAACCAGATTAACCAGAAACATGTGTGAAAAAATGCTTTCCAGAGTGCCGTTAACCTAACTTTAATAAGACGCATGGCCACCACAATTCCCAAATAAATAAAGGCGAATGAGGCAATCCCAAACCATTTATTGATGAATGTTTCAGCCAAAATAGCTCCGGTTACAGATACCCAGTTTTGAATTTCGGTACGCATTTGTTGTAATTCGCTCCACGAAAGGTCCATTTTGCTTTGGTCGGCTGCACCTGTGAAGAAGTAGGATACAAATGATACCAATAAAAATAAAACACCCAACGATAAACCTATTCCAAGAATAATACGTGTACGCTCATCGGTAATGAAATTAATGAATTTGGTTCCGAAACCAGGTTCATTCGTGTTTTTAGGTTGTTTCGCCTTCTTCGATTCGATTTTAGGTTCGAACCTGACTTCTTGTTTTGCTTCCGGCTTTGGTGTGCTTTTAATCGGTTTTTTGGGTGCCATGTATTTTGCTTACAGGTATTTTTTTGTGGTTTGTCATTTAAAATGCAAAAATAATAAAAAGGAACTCCCATATTTCATCTTTTCCTATAAATTTGCAGAAATTTAAAATTCGAAATTATAGAACACCATATATTGGGTTTCCATTATGAAAGGAATATGACAACAAAGCAACGATTTAACTATATAATTAACTGGTTTAAAGAAAACGTGCCGGTTGCAG
>Ga0118677_10008006_pt1 | contig 17154 bp, 17 predicted proteins | sample AliMusrvi5mmetaG_FD_86154 | JGI IMG/M metagenome (GOLD analysis project Ga0118677, IMG submission 86154) | reverse complement strand
CAGCGCGCCAGCCTGAACCTCACGTTCGAAGCGCAGGATGTTATAGCCACCGAAATCGCAGCCATCGAGTTCCTTGTAGATGGCCGGCGCCAGGTCGCGGAACAACGGCTTGCCGGCCACGTCGGCATCGCTGATGCCGTGAATGGCCGTCGATTCGGGGGGAATGGGCATCCCGGGATTCACCACGTAGGTGAGCACCTGCTTGCCGCCTTTGGGCAGCAGTTTGACGATGGCGAGTTCGATAATGCGGTCGGTACGCGGGTTGATGCCGGTCGACTCGATATCAAAAACGGCCAGGGGTTTCTCCAATTGCCACTTGAACATGGTAGTCTCCAAAACCGGGATGATACCCCAGGAAGACCCGGAACACAACCAGCCTTGACACCAGCCATGGGTTTTGGTCAATATGTCTGGCTTTAACGAAGGGTGGAGAAGAAACGATGTCCCAGCATTCGAGTCTGAAGTCGGCGCAAAAGATTGCCGCCAAGCGCAATGTCCTCAAGCGATTCGAACGGGTTGATGTGCTCCGCAAGCGCGGCCGCTGGAAAGACGGCGACCGCGGTTTCGGATTGCCCAAGACCAAGCCCGAGTAATCGGGTCCGGCTCCAGAAGCATCTGGCGGCCTGTGGTTTGGGTTCGCGGCGTGCCTGCGAAACCCTGATTGCCGAAGGCCGGGTGACCGTCGACGGCGCCAGGGTCGCTCAGCAAGGTGTCTGCATCGACCCGCATACCGCGGTCGTCTGCGTGGACGGCCACCCCGTGTCCGTACAGCGGCCCCGGTACTGGGTCGTCTACAAACCCCGTCTGGTCGTCTCCACCTGCCACGATCCCCAAGGGCGTCGTACGGTTCTTGATTTGCTCCCAGCCTCCGACGAGCGATTGTATCCCGTGGGCCGCTTGGACTATGACAGCGAGGGTCTGCTGCTCCTGACCAACGACGGCGCGCTGGCGCTCCGTCTGACGCATCCCCGCCACGAGATCGAGAAGGTCTATCTGGTCCAGACCCCGACAGAACTGCCGCCGGAAGCCCTGGTCCGCGCATGCCGCGGCGTGGAATCCGAAGGCGAACACCTCTGCGTGGCGGCCATCGCTCCCGAGCGACCGAGTCGTTACGGGTGCGTCTACCGCGTCGTGTTGAGGCAGGGACGCAAGCGCCAAATCCGGCGTATCTTCACCGAACTCGGACACTCCGTCACCCGGCTGACCCGCCTGGCCATGGGGCCGCTCAAACTGGGCATGCTCAAGCCCGGCGAGTGGCGGGAGTTGAGCGAGCGCGAGGTGGCCGGGCTATACCTGGCGGCGGGGATGGAGGGCGGGGAGAGAAGTGAACAGTCAACGGTGAACAGTGAACGGGTGAGATATGACATTTCCACAGATGATGGCAGTGCTCACGTTGAGCGCCGGGGTGGCACTGGGCGGGCCATCGAACGGGCTGTTTCGCGTCACGTCCGACCGGGTCAACCTCAGGTCTCGCCCCGTCGCTAACGCCGAGGTTGTCGGGCAGATGGCGGCCGGTACGGTGGTGGACGTCCGGCGCGTGGAAGGCGACTGGGCACAGGTGGTGCCGCCGACCAATATCGGGGTCTGGGTGAATGCCGCCTTCGTCAAGAACGGCGTGGTGGCGACGGACCGCTTGATCGTCCGCGGCGGCCCTGGTGCAACATTTCGCGACATCGGTACGGCGCGCCGTGGCGCGCGACTCGTGCCGCTCGAAACCGTGGGCGAGTGGCTGAAGTGTCAGCCGCCGGACGGCGTAACGCTATGGGTCAGCCTGCCGCTCATCGCGCCAGTGCCGCCGGTCGTCGTGGTGGACCGCACGGCCGCGTTGCAACAACTTGCGGCTGAGGTGGCGAGTGTCGCCACAAGCGGTGTTGAGGTTGTCGCGGCCACGAATGCCGCGCCGCGCGTCGATAGCGGGCCGGGAACCGCGGTGTTGCCGCCCGGCCTCGTGCGCGAGGAATTGGCGTCGGTGTTGGGGCAGGGGGCCGTGGTGGAGCGTCAGGGCAAGGTGGATCGGGTGCCGCTTGCGTTTCTGCACTGCGCGTCGTACCGGCTCGTGTCACTGGACGGCGGCCGGGTCACGACCGTGTGCTATCTGCGCGGGAACGACGAACAGATGCCGTCCCTCATGGGCCGGCGGCTGTCGGTGCGAGGGAAAGAATACTGGCTCAAGGCCGAGAAGGCTCCGCTTCTCTACCCTGATGAGGTCAAGCCTCTGGTTGACGAACCGGCGGCGACTCCCGTCCGGTAGGCCGTGAACGCCCGGCCCGGTCAGGCGGGTTTAAAACCCAGGGCTGGGGCAATCACGGCACGCGTTTCCTGTAGCAGGTGCGCGGCGGCTTCGCGCGTGGGTGCCTCGGCGCTGACCCGGATCACGGGCTCGGTATTGGAGGGCCGGGCATGCACCCAGGCATCGGCGAATTCTACGAACACGCCGTCGAGCAGGTTGATCTTGCCCTTTTCGTAGCGCCGCCGCAGGAGCCGTAGCGCTTCCGGAATCTGTTCGGGACGGGCGCGAATCTTCTCTTTGAGCAGCGCATAGCTCGGGATGGTGTCACGCATCTGTGAGACGGTCTTCCCCTCTTTGGCCAGCAACTCAAGGACGAGCGCCATCGCGATATAGCTGTCGCGGCCGGGATGGACGGCCGGCACGATCACGCCGCCATTGCCCTCGCCGCCCACAGGCGCACCCAGGGCCAGCATGGCCTGGACGACGTTGATCTCGCCAATGCGCGTGCGCGTGACCGTGGCACCGCGTCTTTCAGCCACGTCCTGTACGGCCCGGCTGGTCGAAAGGTGGATCGCCACCGGTCCGCGCGCATGCCGGTCGAGCACGTCCTGTACGGCCAGGGCCACCGTGAGATCCTCGCCGATAGGCCTGCCGAGTTCGTCGATCACCGCGAGGCGGTCGCCGTCGGGATCCTGGGCGAAACCAACGTCGCAGCCGTGCGCGGTTACCAACGCTGCGAGGGCACCCAGGTGTTCGGGCAAGGGCTCGGCTTCGCGTTCAAAGATGCCGGTGGGCGCGTCATGGCACAGGGTCACAGTGCAGCCGAGCGCTTCGAGGAACCGCCGTGTGTGGACGGCGCCCACGCCGTTGCAGGCGTCGACGGCCACGCGGAAGCCGCGTTGGCGGATCGCGGCCGCATCGACGTAGTCGTTCACGCGCCGGAAATGAGCGGCCGTGGGATCGGGGATCGTCTCGACGAGCGGGAGTCCTTCCTCGGGGACGAGGTCGTACCGGCCCTGGTGGTAGATATCGAAGAGTTCCTCGGCGCGCGTGCGGTCGAGGAACAGGCCGTCGCGTCCCATGAATTTGAGGGCGTTCCAGGGTGCGGGGTTATGGCTCGCGGTGATGGCGATGCCGCCGCGCGCGGCAAGATCGCGAACCAGGATGCCGACGGTCGGCGTGGGGACGACACCCGCCAGCAGCGGCTGGCAACCGACGCTCTGCAGGCCGGCGGTGACGGCCCGTTCGATCATGTCGCCGCTCGGGCGGGTATCGCGGCCGACCACGACGCTGCCGCGGCCTACGAACACGCCGAAGGCTCGCGCGAACGAGGCCGCGAGTTGCGGCGTGAAGGTTTCGCCAACCACGCCGCGCACGCCCGAGATGCCGACCTTGAGAAACTCTTTCACAATTCCCGCTCCAGTCGCCGCGCGAGATCGGCGGCCCGGGCCTCGGCTTGCGGGCGCAGGCGCGATTCGGAGATGATGCGCAGCATCGGTTCCGTGCGCGAGGCGCGCACGTGGACCCAGCCGTCCTCCCAGTCCGCGCGCAGGCCGTCCGTGTGGTCGAGCGTGGCCTCCGCGGCCCAGTCCGTATCGCGCTCAAGGCTCTCAAGGGCCCGATAACAGTCGCGGGGATCGCCGTACACTTGCCGTTTGGCGATGTGATAGCGCGGCAGCTCGCGCAGCCGGCCGGAGAGCGTGCCGCCGCGTTGGGCCAGATCTTCCAGGACCAGGCCGATCGTCAGGAGGCCGTCGAACGCGCGGCTGAAGCGCGGCACGGCCACGCTGCCGTTGCCTTCGCCGCCGATCGCGCCCTGCTCGTCCGTCAGCGCGGCCATCACGTAGGCCTGTCCCACGGCGGCCTTGACGATGCGGCAGCCATGCGCGCGGGCAACGTCATCCACAATACGCGTCGTGCAGCAGTTGGAGACCACGGTGCCGGGCGTGCGGGCGAGCACGTGATCCGCCACGAGCGGGAACGTGTACTCCTCGCTGGCGGTTTCGCCATCCTCCGCCACGAGCGAGACGCGGCCCAGATCGCTGCTGGCCACGAAGCCGGCCTGGGCGTTGACGAGCGGCATGATGGAGGCCACCTGGCGCGCGTTGCGGGGGCGTGGTTCCGGGTCGCGGGCCATGTAGCCCGATTCCTCGGCATTGACCGCCACCAGGCGGAAGCCCAGACGCTGGGCAAAGGGTTCGAGAAACCGGCAACCGGCGCCGTTGGCGACATCGATCGCCACGGTCAGGTTGGCGCGTCGGATGGCGGCAACATCCAGATGAGCTTCCAGGGCGGAAAAATAGGGTTCGGCGAAATCGGTGAGCTCGGTCACGGCGCCCAGATGTTGCCAGTCGGCCCGGCGGAAGTCGCGCGAGTGATAGATGTCCAGCACCGCCTCGCCGCTGACGGGATCGACGAAGCCGCCGTTGGCGCTGATCAGCATGAGGGCGTTCGCGCCGGCGCGCATGTGGCCGGCGGTCACGACGATCGCTCCGGCCGCGCGGCGTTGGGGGACGGTGAACTGGAGGATTGGGGTGGGGCAGACGCCGAGATCGAGCACTTCGCAGCCGGCGGCTTGGAAGCCGGCGGTGACGCTGGCCTGGATCATGGGGCTCGAAAGGCGGGTGTCGCGGCCCACCAGCACGCGTCCTCCGTCGGCAAACGTGCCGAACGCCGTCGCAAAATCGATCACGATTTCCGGCGTCAATGATTCGCCCACGAATCCACGCAGGCCGAAACTGGATAAGCGCAACCCGTTCATGTGTCGTTGAGGCGTATACCGCAGGCGGGGGGCAAGGTCAATACGGGGCGAGTGGCGGAGAGGGAGGGATTCGAACCCCCGGTACCTTGCGGCACTCCGGTTTTCAAGACCGGCGCGTTAAACCACTCTGCCACCTCTCCATGCTGACCGGCGGGGAAAGTAGGGCAAACCTTGGCGGGCATCAACGGCAAAGATGTGTTCCCGGCGCACAAGCAGGCGAGGGAGCGGCTCGACGGTTGCCTGAACGCGGTTGACGGTGAGTCTCAAGACGTATACCATATAAGTTACAAGTTGAGAAGCAAACACCGAGGTGTCCGATGAAGACCATATCGGTTCGTGAGATGAAAGCGCATTGGGCCACTGTTGAACGGCAGGTGCAGGATGGCGATACATTCGAGGTCCTGAACCGGGGACGGCCTTCGGTCTATATTGTTCCTGCTCGTCCTCGTCGGATTCTGAAGTGGGACGACCATCTCGCCAGCGCTCTGACCGTGAAGGGAAAGACCGGCGAAGCGACGGTGAAGGCGGACCGGGAGGGCCGCTGGTGATCTATCTCGACACGAGCGCCTTTATCAAGTTGTACTTCTTGGAAGAAGGGTCAGAGTTTGTCCAACGTTGCGTCACGGATCAGGATGAGCCTTTGCCTGTCTGGGAAATTCAGGAAGTCGAGTTGGTCAACGCCTGCCGTCTGAAGGCCTTCTGGGGGGATATCACGGCGGCACAGGCTGACCGGCAAATCGGTCTATTCGAGCAACGTCTGCGCCGAGGGCAGTACTACGTGCCAGAGGTCGACCGTAGCGCGTTGATGAGCGACTTCCGAACCCTCAGCCGACAGACGCCCCGACTCGGTTGCAGGACGATGGACATACTTCATGTTGCATACGCGTTGCAACTCCTGCCCAAACTGTTCATCAGTTTCGACGATCGACAACGGGCCCTGGCGGCTCATGCCGGCCTTTCGGTTCTGCCCAAGTGAGGGGAAGCCAAGGCGCAGTGCACCCGTCTGTCCTGAAGTGATTGCTTGTCTTTCCTGATCACGCTCAACCGTGGTGGCCTGGCAACCTGGCTGCCTCATTGCCGCGCCGCATCGCGACCTTGGTCGGGATGGCGGGCGAGTTGGATGCAAACTATGCGGCAATGCGGAGTGCGCCGGGATAAGGCTTGCCGTCTGGGCGTCTCAGCACAACACGTCGCGCTGACCCTTCCTGACCTGTTCCACCAGCGCCTCGGTGCGACGGCGCGCGGGTTCGGACATTTCGGCTACGAAGGCGGCGATGCACCGCTCGCCGATGGCACGCGTTTCGGGCGTGGCATAGTCGGTCAGGTATTCCAGAAACGTGGAAACCGCATTCGGGTCGCAGTGCGTCTTGATGTCGCCCGGCTTGGCCAGGTCCATGAAGTCGGCGCCGGTCCGCCCCAGCCGGTAGCAGCCGGTGCAGAATGAGGGGATATAGCCCTCCTCGCAGACGGAACGGATGACCTCTTCGAGTGATCGCGTGTCGCCAAGGGCGAACTGCTGCTCGTCTTCGTGATTGGCCGTGGCCTCCCCATAGCCGCCCGGGTTCGTGCGGGAGCCGGCGCTAATCTGTGAAACACCAAGTGCGAAAAGAGCATTGCGCATATCCGCCTGCTCGCGCGTGCTGAGGATGATCCCGGTGTAGGGAACGGCGAGGCGCAGGATCGCGACCAGCCGTTTGAAGTCGAGGTCCGAGACCGGGTGCGGCACGGTATTGGCCGCCGGGGCGTTTTGGGCCGCTTCGAGACGAGGAACGCTGATCGTGTGGGGGCCGGTGCCGAACACCTGATCGAGATGCCGCGCGTGCGCGAGCATGGCGAGGACTTCATAACGATAGTCGTGGAGCCCCAGGAGCGCCCCGATGCCGACATCATGCAGGCCCGCTTCGAGCGCCCGGTCCATGGCGTAGAGCCGGTTGTCGTAATCGGCCTTCGGCCCCGGGGGATGCATGACGGCATACGTTTCGCGGTGATACGTCTCCTGAAACAGCACGTAGGTGCCGATGCCGGAGGCTTTCAACCGCTTGAAATCAGGGATGGAGAGCGGGGCGATTTCAACATTGATCCGGCGGATCTCACCGTGGCCGTCCGCTGTCTTTACCGAGTAGGCCACTTCAATCGATTCCAGCAGGTAGTCGAGTGCCGAGCGCCCGCGGTCTTCGCCCGTCAGCATCAGGATGCGCTTGTGTCCCTGCTGTTCCAACAGCGCGATTTCCTGGCGGAGTTCGTCCATGGTCAGGGCGCGGCGTTTCATGGCCTTGTTGTCGCGCCGGAAGCCGCAGTAAAGGCAGTTGTTGGAGCAGTAATTGGAAAGGTAGACGGGCGCAAAGAGCACCAGGCGTCGCCCGTAGATGGCTTGCTTCACGCGTCGCGCGGCATCAAAGAGCCGCTCCGTTGTGGCCGGATCGTCGGCTTGGAGCAGGCGGGCGGCTTCCTGGAGTTCCAGGCCTTTGCCTTCCAGTGCCTTCTCGATCACGGCGTTCACGGCGCCGGAATCCGATGGCGTCGTGTTGGCCAGCAGGGCGTCGATACTAGCGTCGTCAACGAAAGTGGGTCGTGTTGCGTTCATGGGATTCTCAATTCGTCAAAACTTTCACATATAATCAGGCGGATGTCAACCGTGTTGTTTGGGTGGGCGGTATCGGCGCGTCACCCTCCAGTTCTTGCCAGACGCCTCACATTGGCGGCGACGGCGCGCCGCCCCAGTGTCGCCATGATGCTTTTTGGAGGGCGGCGCGCTGTCGCCGCCGTGTGGGGCGTCGTGTGCGCTTGACATAGGCGTGGCGCTCGCCTATCCGTACGGCGAACCGTTCAGCAGGGAGGAACACCGTGATTCTCGATCGACTGGAAAACGCGAAACGCTACGCGGGCGTGCATGCTGGCGTGGCCAAAGGGCTCGAATGGCTGGCAACTCATGAAGTCATGCAGTTGCCGGCGGGCAAGCATCCTGTCGATGGCGACCGGATGTATCTGAATGTCGTGCGGGCGCCGGGTAAGGGACAGTCTAAAGCCGCCTTGGAGACTCATCACCGGTACATCGACATACAGTACTCCGTCGTCGGCACGGACTTGATCGGCTGGAGGCCGGCTCCGACCTGCACAATGAACAAGGGCTACGATTCCAACCGCGATCTTGAGTTTCACGATGACGCGCCAGTGGCTTGGACCGCCATCCCGGCCGGCTATTTCGCGATCTACTTCCCTGAGGACGCCCACGCGCCCATGGGCACCGACGGCCAAGTCCACAAGGTCGTGGTAAAGGTCGCGGTGTAGGTGGGAGGAAGGTTGAGGGTGGATGGAGGAGGGTGGCCGGCGGCAATTCCTGAAACCTGAACACTGAACACTGCGCGGCTGGCACGGTCAAAAGCAGGAAACAGCGAGGGATATAACCATGTACGTTGGTGTTGATTACTATCCGGAGCATTGGGAACGGAAACGCTGGGCGACCGATGCGAAATTGATGAAGCAGGCCGGCTTCAATGTCGTGCGGCTGGCCGAGTTCGCGTGGGTATTCCTGGAACCCGAGGAAGGCCGGTTTGAATTCGAATGGCTGGATGAAGCCCTGGCCGTGTTGCGCAAGAACGGCATCTCGGCCATTCTCGGCACGCCCACGGCCGTCATGCCCGCCTGGTGCGCGCGCAAGTACCCTGAGACGCTGGCGCTGCAGAAGGATGGCACGCGGACGGTCTGGGGCGTTCGCAAGAACAACTGCTTCTCGTCCGGCACTTACCGCCTGCTCTCCGAACGAATCACCCGCGCCATGGCAGAGCATTTCGCCGACACCCCGAACGTCATTGGCTGGCAGACGGATAACGAGTTCGGCCATCCGGTGTGTTACTGTCCCTCGTGTCGCGAGGAGTTCCAGGGCTGGCTTAAGCAGAAGTACGGCACGCTGGGCGAACTCAGCCGCGCATGGGGCACGCACTTCTGGGGACATCGCGTCGGGCGCTGGGACGAGATCACCATCCCGGTCGACGGTGGTTCGCACAACCCGAGTGCTGGCCTGGACTGGCAGCGCTTCTTCTCGTCGCTCAACGTGCGATTCCAACACGATCAGGTGCGGATCCTGCGCGACGTCTGCCCCAAACATTTCGTCACACACAACTTCATGGGGTTGTTCAGCGACCTCAACTATTACGACCTGGCCGAGGATTTGGACTTCGTCACGTGGGACAATTATCCCGTATGGGGCAAGCCGGAGGTGCGGTCTCGCTCTTCCTCGGCCGCGGACGTAATGCGAGGGCTGAAGCAGAAGAATTTCTGGATCATGGAGCAGACCGCCGGACCCGGCGGTTGGGGCGCGTTCGGTCGCAATCCCTGGCCGGGCGAAATCCGGGGCGTGGCCTATCAGCAAGTGGCGCATGGCGCTGATGGCATGGTCTGGTTCCGCTGGCGGACCTGCACAGCCGGTCGCGAGCAATATTGGCATGGACTGCTGCAGCACGACGGCCGGCCGCTGCGCCGCTACCGCGAGGCCGCCGAGACCGCGCGCGAGTTGCACGAACTCGCTCCCTTGCTCGAAGGCACCACGGTCCAGGCCGACGTGGCCATGGTCTACGACTACGAGAGCATTTGGGCGTTGCGGCTGCAGCAGGGCTTTTCCCAGAACGATTATCACAACGCGATCCACCGATACTACGATGCCCTGCTGCGGGCCGGTGTGTCGGTCGACATGGTGAAGCCCGGGGCGGACGTGTCGGACTACAAGGCCGTGTTCGCGCCTGACCTGCACGTGCTGCCCGATGCTGTGGCACGTTCTTTGAGCGACTACGTGGCCAAGGGCGGCGTGTTCGTCACGGATTGCCGTACGGGCGTCAAGGATGAGACGAACCTGTGTCATGCCCGCACATTGCCTGGCCTGCTCTCCGACGCACTCGGCATCACGATCGAGGAGTACGAGAGCATCCCGGATGGATTGGAGTTCGCGGTCAAGGCCGCGGCCAATTTCGCAGGCGACGGAAAAGCCGTGCACTATGCGGACTGGGTTACGCCCAAAGGCGCAGAGGTTCTGGCTGGATACGAGCACTGGCACCTGAAACGTTTTGCGGCCCTCACCCGGAATGATTTCGGGAAGGGCACGGGCTTCTACGTGGGCGCGGTGGTCAAGGAGTCAGCGTTCTATGACGCACTCGTGGCGACGGTGCTCAAGACGGCACGCGTCCGGCCGGTTCTGCGTCCGCCGGCTGGCGTGGAGGCGACGGTGCGAGCAGGCAAAGGCCGGCGACTGCTGTTCCTTATCAATCACAACGAGACGCCCACCACGGTGTCCGTACCGGCCGGCAAGCGCGAGTTGCTGACGGGCAAGACGACGGGTAAGGAACTGGCGCTGGATCGTTTCGGCGTCGCCGTAATTCGGTTGCGGTGAATCTAAGGAGGCGCCTTGGGCATCCAGGTTCGTGGCAGGGCGACGGCGTCCTCGCCGCGCCGTGCCGGTTGCGTTTCTGTCTCGGCGGGGCGAGGACGCCCCCGCCCTACCTAACTGTGGCCGGGCGTCGGTTCGTGAAGATGGCGGACGATGTTCACCTTTTCCATCGTCACGAGGCCGCCGCAACGGGCGCGTTCGATCAGCTCGTTCAGTCGCGGCACGAACGCGTCGACGCGAGTTTCCTCGTCGACGATTTCGACGATCATGGGCAGGTCGGCGGACAGGTCCAGGATCTTGGCCGACCGGATGTGGCTGGATGCCCCGAAGGATAGCACGCCGCGCCACGCCGTGGCGCCGGCCAAGCCGGCCAGGCGGGCTTCCTTCACGATGGTCTCATACAGCGGTGTGTGGCCGCACTTGTCCGATTCGCCGATGAAGATGCGCAGCAGTTTGGCTTGTCCCGTCAGTTCCATGGGTGCTTCCTCCTCAAATGGAGGGCGGTGCGCCGTCACCGCCGTCTTCCACAAACGGCGCCGACGGCGCGGCGCCCTCCAGGATGCGACGCACGTGCGTCGCCGCTCGTCAGCGACCAGTCACAGCCTGGCCAGTGTCTTCACGGCCAGTGCGCCGACTCCGAACGCGATGGCGGCGCCGGCAATGGTGAGCCCGAAATACAGGCTGGCGTACGCCCATTCCCCGTCACGGATCATCTGCATCAATTCGTAGATCAACGACGACAGGGTCGTGAAGCCGCCGCAGAAGCCAGTGGCCAGAAACAGGCGGGCCGAAGGCGAGAGCACTTCCGTCGCGCCCGCCAGCTCCATGACGCCGCCGATGACGAGGCACCCGGTCACGTTGGAGAGCAGGGTGCCATAGGGCAGCGAGATGGACCAGTCGCGCGCGAATAGCGTTAGGCCATACCGGCACAGACTGCCGATCATGCCGCCGATGCCCACGAGCGCCCATGGAATCAACCTGTTCAGCATGGCAGATGGGTAGCAGGTTGCGGCGCGGAATGCAATGACGCCGGCGAACCGGCGCCATTGTTCGGTGTTCAGGTTTCAGTGTTCAGAGAGGTATGATAACCGTGCTTGAGATGGTTTCTTTCCGGCTGGAGGGCCGGCTTCCACGCCGGCTGCGGCGGGGGTGGAACCCCGCCCTCGTGTGGAGCTGAACGCTGAAGCCTGAACACCTCTCTACTCCTTCCTCGCACGCTGCGCTCGCCGTCTGTATGCTTTGGGCCATGAAAGTTGTTCTCGCATTCGACTCATGGAAAGGCTCGCTGACGGCAGTGGAGGCGTGCGCGGCGGCGGCTGATGGTCTGGCGCGATTGCACCCCGCGCCGGAGGTGATTCGGTGCCCGTTGTCTGATGGCGGCGAAGGCTTTGCCGATACCGTGGCCCGGGCCGCGGGCGGTGTCGTGCGGCGCTTTCGGGTCACCGGTCCTCTGGGCGCACCGGTCGACGCCGATATTGTGTTTTTGGAGCAGGGGCGGCGTGCAGTGATTGAGGCTGCTCAGGCGTGCGGGTTGCACCTGGTGCCGGAGCGCCAGCGGAATCCCGGCCGTGCGTTGACGGTTGGCGTTGGCGAACTGATTCGGCAAGCCGCTGCGGCCGGTGCCCGCGAAATCGTAATCGGGCTCGGCGGCAGCGCTACCAACGATGCCGGCATCGGGCTACTGAGTGCGCTGGGTTGGCAGTTCCTCGATGCGGCCGGGAAAGCGGTTGAACCGTGCGGCGATGCCTTGGAGCGCGTGGTCCGCCTGGTGCCGCCCGCCGCTCTGCTGAGCATCGCCATCACGGCAGCTTGCGACGTGACGAATCCGCTCTACGGCCCGACTGGCGCCGCCGCGGTCTATGCGCCCCAGAAAGGCGCGACGCCTGCGGACGTGCAGCGACTTGATGCCGGTCTGCGGCACTTTGCGAGCACGTGCGCCGAGGCTCTTGGACGTGACGCTGCGACGTTGCCCGGGACCGGCGCGGCTGGTGGCTTAGGATTCGCGCTGCAGGCGTTCTTGAGCGCGCGCTTCAGGTCTGGTGCTGAACTGGCCATTGAGTTGGTTGGGCTTCGTCAGCACCTGCAAGGCGCGACCTTGTGTCTGACGGGCGAAGGCCGGACCGACGCGCAGACGGCCGCGGGCAAGCTGCCGTCGGCCGTGGCTCGAAGCTGTCGCGAGCAGGGCGTGCCCTGCGTGTGCCTGTCCGGTGCGCTGGGCCAGGGCATCGCCGCGCTCTACGACGCCGGCATGACCGCCGCGTTGTCGGTCATGCAGCGACCGGCCACGCTCGACGAGGCCATCGCCTCAGGCCGCACGGCCCTTACCGACACGGCCGAAGCCGTGGGGCGCCTCGTGCAGGCGTGCGTGTCCTCTATTCCATCCGCGCGCTGAACGCATATGTGCCGGCCGCGATCTCGCTGGGTTTCTGGCCGGGCAGGATCACGGTCGCTGTGGTGTTCGGCGGGATGGTGACTTTGACGGCCAACCGCGAGCCGGTTCGCTTCCATGAGCAGGCGGCTTTGCCATAGCGCGTCATCAGTTCGGCCTTAACCCACGACAGTGTTTCGCCACCCTTGTCGTCCTTGCTCGATTTCGGCGGCTGTGGGCGGATCACCAGGTGCTTATAGCCGGGCTTGGTTTCGTCCAGTTCGATGCCGGCAACGGTATTGTAGAGCCACTCGCCGATGGCGCCGTAGGCATAGTGGTTGAACGAGTTCATGCCAACGTCGCCGAAGCCGCGGTCCTTGGTGTAGCTGTTCCAGCGTTCCCACATGGTCGTGGCACCCTGCAGAATCGAGTAGATCCACGACGGATACGTTTGCTGCAGGAGCAGCTTGTAGGCAACATCGGTGCGACCGAAACGCGACAGCACGGGTGCCAGGAGCGGGGTGCCGACGAAGCCGGTGGACAAGTGGCAACCGTGCGCCTCGATGTCGCGCACGAGTTGCTCGACGGCATGGGCCTGTTTTGCTTTCGGCAAAAGGTCGAAGCCGAGCGCCAGTAGGTAGCCGGTCTGGGTGTCGCCCACGACACGGCCCGACGGCGAGACGAACTCGCGGTTGAAGGCCGCCTTCACGCGGTTGGCCAGGGTCCGATAGCGGACGGCATCCTTGCGGCGGCCGAGCAGAGCCGCGGCTTGCGCCACGATTTCGGTCGTGCGGGCAAAGTACGCGGTGGCGATCAGGTCGCGCGGCGTCGGCGACTTGCCGGCGCTGTTTTCGGCGATGTCGATCGCCAGCCAGTCGCCGAAGCAGGCGCTGGCGTTGATCAGATTACGGCTGCCGCGATTGCGCCATTCGATCCATTTGACCATCGAGTCATATTGGCGTTCCAGCATGCGGATGTCGCCATAGCAGAGGTAGACCGTCCAGGGGATGATTACGGCGGCATCGGCCCAGGCCGCGCAACCGCGACCGCCGTCGCGAATGGCATCCGGCACGACGTGCGGGAGCGCGCCGTCCTCATGCTGGGCGTCGATCATGTCAATGCCCCACTTGGTGAAGAACGCGGCCACGTCGCGGTTGAAGCAGGCCGTGCGGATGAAGACCTGCGCGTCGCCGGTCCAACCCAGACGTTCGTCGCGTTGCGGGCAGTCGGTGGGCACTTCGAGGAAATTGCCCTTCTGGCCCCACTCAATGTTCTTCTGCAGGCGGTTGACCAGGGCATTCGAGCATTCGAACGTGCCGGTTTGCGGGATCTCCGAATGCAGGACCACGCCCGTCACATCGGACGGAACAGGCTTTTCGGTCACGCCTGTCAGTTCCACGTAACGGAATCCGTGGAATGTGAAGTGCGGCTCGAATGTTTCCTCGCCGTCGCCCTTGCAGGTGTAGCTGTCTGTGCATTTGGCGCTGCGAAGATTGGCGGTGTAGAGCGTGCCATCGTCTTGGAGCATTTCCCCGTAGCGGATGGTGACGACTTGCCCGGCTGGCGCACGGAGCTTGATGCGTGCCCAGCCGACCATGTTCTGGCCGAGGTCGAACACATGAACGCCGAAGGTCGGCTCGGTCTGTGTCAGGGTGGGCAACTCCTCCTGCTTGCGGACGGGCAGAGTGCGCCGGGCCACGAGCGCCGCCTCGGGCGCGGGGAAGACCGAGGCCGGAGCCCAGGCCGCATCGTCGAACGCCGGCACGGCCCAGCCGGGGAGTTCGCGCCGGGCATCATAGGTTTCGCCATTGTAAATATCCGAGGTCAGGATTGGTCCGAACGAAGTCTTCCATTCGGGACCGGAGCCGATTGTCTCGCGCCGCCCGTCGGTATGGTCGATCTCGAGTTGGGCGAGCAGCGACAACTGGTCGCCGTAGAGGAAGTGGTTCTTGGCCCACACCAGGTAGCCGGCATACCAGCCGTCGCCCAGGGTTGCGCCGAGTGCGTTGTCGCCCGCCTGCAGCAGGTCGGTGACGTCGTAGACGTGGTAAGGGATACGCTTCTTATACTCGGTCCAACCGGGCGCGAAAGCGTCGTTGCCGATGCGGCGGCCGTTGAGGTAGGCCTCAAACACACCGCGCGCGGTGACGTAGAGGCGGGCGCGCGCCGGCTTGCCGGACAGGTTGAACGCGCGGCGCAGGTAAGGGCAGGGCTGACTGCCCTCGCGGCTTTCGAGTGGACGGCCGATCCAGGCGGCGGTCCAGTCCGAGGGTTGCAGCAGGCCCATCTCGAAACAGGCTGCGTCGCTCCAGGCCGACGCCTTGCCGCGTTCGTCCCACACCTGCACGCGCCAGCACACGGGTTGGCGCGAAGTCAGCGGCTTGCCGGCGTAGACGAGGTCCAGGCAGCGATCGGTTTTGACGACGCCGGTATCCCAGAGATCGGGGGCCGCGAAGCGGTCCATCGTCGAGGCCGCCACGAGCCGGTAGGCCGTCTGACGGGCGCCGTGGCTCGGGCTTTCCAGGCGCCACGACAGGCGCGGCGCGCGTTCGTCGAGGCCCAGGGGGTTGGTCAGGTATTCGCACTTCAGGTCAACGGCTTTCATTTTGCTTCCTCTCGTTCGATGATCTCCCGCGCTTTGCGCAGGTAAAACTTATAGTTCTCCAAAGGGGTTCCGTTCGGGATGCGGTGATCGAGCGCGATCATGCACCCGCCGGTGGCGACCAAGGGGGGATCTTGTACTCCAATTCCCTCACGATGTCATCATGACTTCGGCGCAGGACGTGTTTGTCGATGCCCCCATAGAATGCCAACCGCGTCCCGTATCGGCGACGTACCTCGACCACATCCATGCCGGCGGCCGGCTCCATGGGGTGCATGCAGTTGACGCCCGCATCGAGGAAGGACTCGATCACGCCGTTCATATTGCCGTCGCTGTCCTGGTCGAACAACCGGGCGCCGCGTTCGGCCAGCAGGTCCCAGATCCGGCGGTAGTACGGCTTGATGAACTCGGCGACGTATCCGCGTGCTTCGCACCGGTAGCGGAACGCCGAGAAATCCAGTTCAGCCGGCGAGGCGCCTTGCTCCTCCCATTCCTCCCTGAGGCCGATGAGCGGGCCGAAGATCTCCGTGAAGAGCACGCGGTCGCGCCGACGGAAGGTCATGTGGTCGAGATACTCCCTGCGGCCAACCGTAGGCGTTTTTTGGATGGCAAGATCGGCGTGCGTGGTCCATTTCAGCGGGCGAGTCATCAGAGCGCTTTCGGTCACTCGGCCGCGGCGCCGGCCTCTGGCAGGCCGGTGACCGCCACCGGCGCGCCGGCCGTCACCATGGCGGCGAGTGTGACGATATCCCAGTTGGTCATGCGGAAACAGCCGTGCGATTCCTGGCGGCCGATCGTCTCGGGGTGCGGCGTGCCGTGGATGCCGAAGCCGGGGGCGCTGAGGCTGAGCCAATAGACGCCGACGGGCGTGTTGGGGCCGGGCGGGATGATCAACTTGCGCCCGATTTCCTGGGCGCGGCGCGAATCCGGGAACACGGCCGGGTCGAACGTGTAATTGGGGTTGGGCGCGAACGCCGTGACTTTGAGTTCGCCGGTGGGAACGCGTGAGTGGTCCTTCGCAATGGAACAGGGGAACGACCCGACCAGCGTGCCGATCGCGTCAAAAGCCCGGATCCGGAAAACCCGGCAATCGATTTCCAGGCGTACGGCCGCCGGATGCCATGACGGAGAGCGTACGTTCGGCACGTTCACGGCGGTCCCGATCGTGGCGGCAGTCCAATGACTGACGCCGGGATTGAGGCGCTGCAGGTAAGGTTCTGATACATGGAACCGTTCGGACAGAACTTCCACCAGCGAGGTGCAAGCCATGCGGGGGACGGCGCTTGCCTCCAGATAGTCGGCAGGCGCCTGGCCGACCTCGTCCCAATCGGCTTTGGTTATGGTGTAGGGCACGGCCGGCGCGTCGGGGTCGACCATCAGTTGGGCGCGCGCAGCCTTCTCGGAGAGCCCCTGGGCGCGGGCGTAATCGAGCAACGCATTGCGGCTGCGGACGCCGAACTTTACGTCGATCAGGCCGATGCCGCAACCGTTGCGGTCCAGAGCGGTTTGCAGGCGCGCTCCGTCGGAAAAAGCCTGCGTATTCGTCTGCCCCAAGGCAAACGGGACGCACAGAACGCTCAAGATCAGGCTGACGGAAATCGGCTTCACGAGAGGCAGAACGCTATACAGCACCGCGGCGGTGGGCAAGCGATTTCGGAGGCGGACGGTACGCCCGCCTCAGTGGCATGAGGTTCTGTAGGTAGGATGAGAAGGCTGATCTCCTTCTGTTGTGATAAATCACAAGAAACGCACTCGAGGTGCAAGAAAGGAGATCAGCCGTGAGTAAAGGTATTACAGTGGGGATGGATTTGGGAGA
>Ga0118677_10008005_pt1 | contig 17155 bp, 19 predicted proteins | sample AliMusrvi5mmetaG_FD_86154 | JGI IMG/M metagenome (GOLD analysis project Ga0118677, IMG submission 86154) | reverse complement strand
GCCAGGATGTAGATGATGTTGGGCTTGACGGCAAAGGAGGATACAGCAAAGATTTGGACTAATCCCAGAAGAACAGTTTTCAGCGTATTCATATTCGACAAATTAAGACGAGGCCACGAAGGCACGAAAACACAAAGGATTCACAAAGATTTCACCAAGATTGGACTAACAGTGTTGAGAGTATTGATCAAAATTCACATTTTTAACTTAGTGAAACCTTGGTGTCTTAGCGCCTTGTGGCGAAAATGAAAAATGGCCGTTATTTGATCAATGCAATATCCCGGAAAACTGCCGTTGCAGTCTCTTTCGGATTGTGGGAAGTCACTGCCAGTCCGAGATAGATTTTCTTCGGAAGGTCCAGGGTGTAAGTGGTGTAGACTTTCCAGGTTTTTCCGTCAGCACTCCAAAATCCGTTAAATAGATTCCCCGCACGTTTAAGCCGGATCCAGGTATGTGGATAATTGGCAGGAAATTCGGGAACTCCTTCGGCTTTCGCCGGATAGATGGCCTTCATCTCGCCGGCTTTGGTGGCACGGTACTGAAATTCATAGCCGCCATTGTTTTTATTTCTGAGCTCGTTGTTTGGAAAAACCTGGAAGAAGATGTGTCGGCTGTCGCCGGAAAGCTCTTCCCTGACCATTATACCCGCCTTCGTGTATAAGTGAGGGGCAGTAAGGCTTTCGATACGGGCAACCAGGTCAAAATCGCCAGATTTTTCGAAGTAGGAGAAGTGGAACTGGTCTTTGACACCCCAGACATCGGCACCCCCTGCCACAATTTGGATACCATTATCCAGTATTGTCGAAGAACCTGCCAAATCGGGTGATCCAATGTCTTTGCCAATGAATTTTTTAAGTGAAATTGTCTTTGTTTTGGCTTCAATTGAACCGGTCAGAAGGAGGAGGACAAACGTGGTGGCAAAAAGATTTTTCAGCATGGGATTTGTAATTTAAGGATGATAAAATTATCTAATTTTTCCGGTATCTTTCAGCCACCAATCCATATTCAGGACAATATGTTCGACTTGATCTTCGCACTTGTTTGCATTGTTCCCAATGTTTACCTATTCCTGCGCTTCAGGTGCCTCTTTATCGGTAAAAAATACCGGATCATTTATGCGTTGATCTACTTGCTGGTTGTGCTGATTTATCCGGTCAATTTGTTGCTGATTGAAGAAAATTATGAATTGAAGTACAACATTGTCAGCCTTATAGCCAGGTATATTTTACCATATTACCTTTATGTAGCACTGCTGATGCTGCTTTATGATCTGTTTTTGCTGATCAACTGGCCAATCCAGATGATATCCGTTGCCAGAAGGAAAAGCAGGACTTACAGGATTACGGCTCTTTCCATCCTTCTGCTGGTACCAATAGGAATTGATTACTATGGGATTGTCAACTTCAATACCATTCGTACTTCCGAATACCAAATTACAATTCCGAAGAAATCTTCTAAAATAGACCACCTGAAAATTGCCTTTGTAGCCGATTTCCACCTGAAAATGAGGTCAGATATCCACTTTGTGGAACGGTTTGCCGCAAAAATTGCTGAAGTCCGGCCCGATCTGATGATTTTTGGCGGGGATATCGTGGAAGGAAATGGGAAGGGAGAAAAACTGGACAGGATTGCCAAGATTTTCAGAGGGATCCAACCCAAATATGGTGTTTTCGCTGTCCTCGGGAACCACGAATCGTTTGGGGTACAAGCCAGAGGCCAGTTCTTTGACAAAGCAGGTATGAAAATGCTCTGCGATTCCATTGCCGTTGTGGATCATGCTTTCAGCATCGCAGGAAGGTACGACAACCATTACTCGAGCAGGAAGAGTGTCTCGGAATTGTTGAAATCGGCTGTTGACTCACTGCCTTTGGTATTGGTCGATCACCGTCCTACAGACATTGTTCAAGCCAGCAAGACTGCTGCTGATATCCAGTTCTCGGGCCATACACACGACGGACAGTTGTTTCCCTTTAACCTGATTATAGACAGGATGTATCCGATGAAATGGGGTTATACCAAAATCGCCAATACCAACTTCTTCCTGACCAGCGGGATCATGCTGTGGGGACCACCTGTCAGGACGGTTGGCAAGTCGGAGATTGTGGTGGTGGAGGTGGATTTTAGGTGAATGATGAATGATGGATGATGGATGATGGATGATGGATGATGGATGATGGATGATGAATGATGGATGATGGATGATGGATGATGGATGATGGATGATGGATGATGAATGATGGATGATGAATGATGAATGATGGATGATGAATGATGGATGATGGATGATGAATGATGAATGATGGATGATGAATGATGGATGATGGATGATGAATATTCTTTAAACAACATGGAGGCTATGAATAAAGCAGTTAAATTTCTTCTTTGGATAATTGGGGTTTTGGTTGGATTGCTGGTGCTGGCGGGAGTTGGATTTTACATCAGTTACAAGGTGTCTACCAGAAGCATGACGCCTGCTGAAACGGGTGCGGTCAATGATTCGGTCTTCAGTGTGAAGGACAGTTTTGTCAATGCCTTTATTTTCAAGGGGAAAAGCAGCTACCTGATGGTGGATGCGGGTTTCAGCAAGAGTTCTGTTCTGAAAGAATTAAAGAAACTGGGGATCTCTCCGGAAAAAATCACCACCATTCTGTTGACACATACCGACAGCGACCATACCGGTGCCATCGGATTGTTCACTCATCCAAAGATTTACATGCACAAGGATGAGGAACAGATGATCAATGGTCAGACTGCCAAGATCGAGCCGTTTAAGATGCATTGGGCCTATGGTCCCTACATCCTGCTCAACAGCAATGACACCCTGACCATTGACGGATTAAAGATCAAAGTCCTTCATACGCCGGGTCATACACCTGGATCGGTGTGCTTTGTAATTGGCAAGGATTACCTTGTAACAGGCGACAACATGATCGTGAAAGAGGGCAAGGCAACGCCATTTCTGGACAAATTCAACATGAATACGGCCCAGCAACTGGAATCATTGAAAGCGCTGCCTGATTTGAAGTCGTTTAAATATATTTTAACCGCCCACTTTGGGATCATAAAGAACTGACCGCGCCCAATAATCCCGAATTACTTCCTTTTGCTGAAATTGACTATTAAAAAATAGACGATGAATCCCAGTGAAATGGAGACCAGTTCTATTCCAAATGGCAGCATACTTTCACGCATGAAATCCCGGTAGGCATCTTCATTGCCCATACCCGGACTCATATTGTGGATGATGATAAATCCGAGTCCGGCAAAAAATGCAACCAAACCCCATTTAAGGGAAGGATATTTGTTTGCCTCCTGGTTTTCGCTCACGGTGGAGGCGATCTTCTGTTCCAATATCCCTGCCTGGTCAAAATGCCCTGCCTTGATGATCTTCCTTCTGAGCAGGAAATCGGTAAAATTTTTGATGATCTGATAAAAGGCAAAAAATACAACTGTGGCCATCAATACTTCTGTCATGATTTCAAATTTTAATTGTTTGTAAGATGTGACAGCAGGGAATCTAAAAATGTTGCAATTATTTTTAGATTTTTTTCAGAAGATATTTCCTCCTTTCTGCAACATTTTCCGAATATTGCTGTCAAATAGCTTGTATGCACGACACAGAACTGATCAGCCAGCTATTAAACGGAAACAGCAATGCATTTACATTTCTGGTCAACCGCTTTCAGAAACTGGTGGTTCATATTGCCGGGCGGATGATTCAGCGGCAGGATGAACTGGAAGATGTTTGCCAGGAGGTATTCATCAAGGTCTATCAAAATCTTGGCAACTACCGGAACGAATGCAAACTGTCGACCTGGATTGCGACCATTGCCTACAATACTTCTGTCAATTATCTTAGGAGAAGGAACAGATGGGACACCATAAGCATGGATGATGCAACAATATTGAAAAACCTTGCCGGATTCAGTGGTACGAACTATGAAACAACCGATTTGCATCGTTTCATCCGGGACCAGATTGAGTTGTTGCCGGTCCATTACCGTACGGTATTGACCCTTTTTCACCTGGAAGAGTTTTCTTACCAGGAGATCGAACAGATTACCGGCATGCCGGAAGGTACGGTTAAAAGCTACCTCTTCCGTGCAAAGGCTATTTTAAAGGAAAAGCTTAAATTTGTGGTAGACGAAGAGAGTCTGAAATTAGTAAAGGAGATTTCAAATGAGAAATGAAGATCTTGCAGAGATACTGGAAACATCGTTGAAAGCGGATCCCGTTTACCGGCTTCCCTCCGATTTTGCTCAGAAAGTGACCCTTTCCATTGTCAGACGTGAACAATGGAAGAGCGATTTGTCGGACTATCTTTACCTGACTGCCGGATTGGTTGCAATCATGGCGGCGGCCTGCGGAATCTATTACTTTGCCGACAAAGATCTTTTGATGCGCATCTGGATATTCTTAAAATCAAATCTTCTGCCGGTCTCCTTCATCCTGTTGACCATCAATTTCATTTTACTGGCCGACCGGGTTCTTTTGCGACTGCTATTCAGTCGCTGGAAGACAAATTAAACTGGGTAAAGCAAAAGCTTTTATTTCCTGAAGATCCGGCCTCCGAAATCACATTGTCCAACTTTTTCATCACACTGCCAAAATTCAATACCCTTTCACCATTTCGTGGGGTCGGCCACGAAGGGCACTCCAGGTTTCGTCCAGCGCAATCTGGGTAACCGGACGCAACTGTATTAACTCCAGTACAGCCCAGACAGTGTCTCTTTTGAGATCACTTTTCATCTTACCACCGCCTTTGGGATAACAGGCCCAGAAGATTGCATCGTATTTTCCGGCTTCCTTTACCTTTACAATTTCACGTTCCAGCTCCATACGGTTGCTGCCGAAAACCTGCACAAAATCGTATTTTCCCTTGTCAAGGAGTTGAAATTCAGTCTCGGGCCGCAGGGAGGAGAATACATTCAAATAGCCATCCGGCGCATTGATGATCAGAATCCTGAAATGATCGCTGACACGCAGTTTTTTCAATATCCCGGAGTCGAAACTATTTTCCATCCAATGGTTTGATTCAAATATTTCTGGCTATCCTAAAAGTAAGAAATTTTTTCTTCTGTTATAGAGGTAAGCAGATTGTTTGCCAGTCTGCTTGCACCGATTCTGAAGAGTTGGGGATTCAACCACTCTTCTCCCAGAATTTCCCTGACAATGGCCATGTAGAAGAGGGCATCCCGGCTTTCTACAATACCGCCGGCTGCTTTGAAACCGATTTTTTTTTCTGTTTGGTCATAGAATTCCTTGATCGCGCTGCACATGACCCAAGCTGCTTCAGGGGTGGCAGCCGGTTCCATTTTCCCGGTCGAGGTCTTGATGAAATCGGCTCCTGCCTGCATAGACAACATGGAGGCTTTCCAGATAAGTTCGGCAGTTTTCAAGGCCCCCGTTTCCAGGATTACCTTCAAGTGGGCCTCTCCGCAACTTTTTTTGATAAGTAAGATTTCTTCCATTACTTCATCGGTATTGCCTTCCAGAAAAGTTCCAATGGAGATGACGATGTCGATCTCGTTGGCACCTGCCTCTACTGCCATGGCGGTTTCCATCTCCTTCACTTCGATAAATGTCATCGAGGAGGGAAATCCTGCAGCAACGGAGGCAATGGCCACATTCGGATCCTTCAGGTTATTCCTGACACTCTTGACCAGGGTTGGATAAACACAGATGGCTGCTACGTTGGGCAACTCAATAAAATGGCGTGGAAAGAGGGAAACTTTTTCAGCCAGAGTCCCCCCTTTCTCCTGCGTATCTTCTGAGCCAAGCGTTGTGAGATCGATGCACGATAAAGCAAGTATCATCTCCTCTTTCGAAAGGGTATTGCTCATTTTTACACGAATGGCATCCAGTCCGTTCTTCACTTCATCCGCCTGAAACTTCCTATCAACATTTTCCAGTGCCCATTTCATATCTTAGATGTTTGAAATTAATTGCAAAATTCCATTGTTTCCACTCTCCACTTTTATAGCTCTTTGTTCCTGGAATCAATGACGATGGTAACCGGACCGTCGTTGAGAAGTTCCACTTTCATATCGGCTCCAAAGATGCCGGTTTTCACCTCTTTTCCCAAGCATCCGGTTACTTTTTCGATGAACAGGTTATACAATGGTTCGGAGATTTCGGGTGGTGCTGCCCTGATGTATGATGGGCGGTTCCCTTTTTTGGTGGCTGCATGAAGGGTAAACTGACTTACAAGCAGGATCTCTCCGCCTGTCTCTTTCACCGATAGGTTCATGACACCCAACGCATCCGCAAAAATACGAAGATTGACCAGCTTTGCGCACATCCATTCAAGATCTTTTTCGGTATCTCCATTTTCAAATCCGGCCAGGACCAGCATCCCGTTTCCGATGGAGGAGATGAGATCACTTCCAATGGTTACAGATGCTTTGGAGACCCTTTGAATGACAACCCTCATAGAAATTTTGGATTTTGGATTTTAGATTTTGGATTCATGGACTCCGGATATTTCTTTCTTACCACTCGATTTGGATCGATCATTGTGTTATATCTCCTCCAAAATTACTGATTATCCCCAATCCTTGCGTTAACAATTGAACAAATAAAGAGAGTTGAGCTCCTCCAATCGAAAATCGAAAATCTAAATTACCATCCTGAGTGTTTCAGCCAGAAGCCAGTATCTTCCAATCTTTCCGATAAACATAAAAAGCATGGTCAGTTTGGGTGAAATCCGGAAGAAGCCCAGACCAAGTATAAGCACATCCCCGATAACGGGTACGAAAGAGAGCAGTGCTGAAATGGGGCCGTACTTTTGCAGTTTTGGATAAATCGCGTGAATTTTCTCCATTTTGACCTTTCCGTATTTTTCGATCCACTCCATTTTCCCGAGGTAACCCAGATAGAAAATAGAGATGCCACCCAGCGTATTCCCTGCGGTAGCAACGAGGATACAGGAGGTGATATTTACACCTGCCAATATCAGCACGGTCATTACTGCCTCTGAATTAAACGGAAGAATGGATCCGGAGAGAAATCCGGCGAGGAAGAGGCCCCATAGGCCGTATTGCTGGAGTAATGAAACCATAAGAAGTGACTTGAGTACTTAGAATACTTAGAGTACTTAAAGTGAACGGCATTGATACAAGTGAATTCTGAAACCAGGTAGAATTTACCAAAATGCTTCGATAATCACTTTCACGACCAACTCTAAGTATTCGAAGTACTCCAAGTACTCTAAGTACTATTTAGGACAGCGCGGCCACAGCCGATCCGATCAGGTTGGCATTGTGAATCTCTTTGATCTTCACTTTGACATCCTTTTTTCCAAGTTCATCAAGGACAGCTTTCAGGTATTTGGAAACCTGTTTGTTGTATGCTTTGCAACCTTTGACCTTGCTCCAGAAAAGACTGCCTTCAGCCGTCAGGCAAATTTTCTTGATCTTTGGATCGTGTGCAACCATTACCTCAACCAATCCGGCTAATGAGGCAGCAACCAGTTTGGCTGAGCGCTTGTAAATACGGCGGGCGGCACGAACGTGTTTCTTTTTGTTTTTATCTGGTTTGTTGATCAGATCTGTCATGGACTTGGCATCAAATTTCTCGTCGAAGCCATCCAGCGGGAAGAGGGTGGTGAATATTTTTCCGAGGTACATGCCAGATACGGCTTTTTCGAAACGTTGGGCATTTTGGGTACCTGATGCCACATCTACCTGGTCGTCGATGGTGGTAAGATGGAGTGGCCTGTAGTTGCCCGACTCGAGGTTGATTGGTGTCAGTCCTGACCAATTCAGTTCAACGTCCAGTTTTCCGATTTTATCAGAATGGATAAAAGTAGCCATATTGGTTCCTGTCCCAACGATTAATCCGATGTAGGCATCGAAAGAGCTATCAGACAAGCCGGCAAAAAGACTGGCTACCGTATCGTTGATCACTTTTACGGCGGTAAATTCGGCTTCACTCTGGGTATTCAGGAACTCTTTGAGAGGTTTGCCTATTGGCTGGTCGATCATTTCAGGAATATCGACCCCTTTGGTCCAGCGGAGAAGTTTCGCATCTCCATCTGGCAGACATTCTGCCGGATAAGAGAAACAGTATCCGATGGGAGATTTTTCGGGCATCTTCAGATCCTTGAGGAAAGATGCCTGCTCGGCAAAAAGATCACTGGCGGTAAATCCCTTGGTTTTCATTACGCTGAGGTCCTTGCTCCAGCCATCAGGTGGATAGATATCGGTTTCCCCATCCTTGAAGCTGACAACAGAAGCCCTGTAGTTGGTGCCGCCCAGATCCAGTACGGTTGCCTGGCCTTCAACTCCAAGTGTTTTAGGTTTAATATAGGTTGGTATGCATTGAATTTCAGTGTTATGATTATTCAATCCATTTTCCACTTTTTGCTGAAGATCTTGTGCAATCTCCTTCAGTTGAGCCGTTGATAATTTGAAAATATTTTCCTTCATCGTTATAAATTTTGTTTGGTAAAAACTCAAGTTTCGGAATTTGAGGGGAAACAGTTTTTCTGATTTCAAGCTGCCTCCTGGTCAATTTGATTTGTACCAAAAGTAGAATTTTATTTTTTCTTAAATGATAGGTTTATCTTTTTTAACGGGACGGAGAGAGAAAAAAATGAAGAACCCGTTGATTTTGCCTATTTTTGCCTAAAATAAAGTAGATCACCATGGAACAATTTTCAACCCGACAGAATAAGATCGGCCGGCTCATCCAAAAAGAGCTGAGCGAGTTTTTCAGGCGCGAGGCACTCACCATTGCCAAAGGCAAGATGGTTTCGGTAACTGCCGTGCGGGTCACCAGGGATATGTCGTTGGCCAGATGTTATCTCAGCATCTTTCCTTCGGGCGGCTCTGCCGAAGTTCTGAATGAAATCAAACTGCATAAGGGTCATCTGCGCGGGGAACTTGGTCAAGCTGTCCGTTTTCAGCTGAGGCATGTACCGGAATTGGAGTTCTTTATCGACGACAGTCTGGATTACATTGAGAAAATAGACAATTTGCTGAAATAAGATCCAAAATAGTTGCTTATGCATTACGATCCTATCAAACATCAGTTGGGTAACTTTTTCAACCGCTCCCCTTTTCTGCGCAAGGTGTTTTATCATTTACTGGATTTATTGCTGCTGAGGTCCTGGCATGTCAAAAAAGCGCTTCGGAACTTTCAACATCACAATTTGGTTTCAGGAATCGATATTTTGGATGCAGGATCTGGTTTTGGCCAGTATTGTTACCGCATGAACCGGATGTTTGGCTCTGCGAGAATCCTTGGTGTAGATGTCAAACAGGAGCAGATCGACGATTGCAACCATTTTTTTCAGCACATAGGACAGGGCGAGCTCGTCTCCTTTGAGGTAGCCGACCTCACCCAATACAAAACTCCCAACCATTTCCAGTTGATCCTTTCGGTCGATGTAATGGAACATATCCTGGAGGATGAACAGGTATTCGAAAACTTCAGCGAATCGCTGCAACCCGGTGGAATATTGCTGATCTCGACTCCTTCCGACCTGGGAGGTTCAGACACCGACCACCACGAAGAGGAGGGCAGTCACGGTTTTATCGAGGAACATGTCAGGGATGGATACAATAGGGAAGAGATCATCGACAAACTGATCAGGGCCGGATTCTCACACGTGGAGGTGGCCTATACCTATGGGAAGTACGGTTCAGCAGCATGGAGACTTTCCATGAAATACCCCATCCAAATGCTTGGAGTTTCAAAGGTTCTTTACATCCTGCTGCCATTTTACTATCTGGTGGTCTTTCCGTTCTGCGCACTTTTGAATTACCTGGATGTTCATAAGCACAACCCTTCCGGAACCGGATTGCTGGTCACTGCAACCAAGTAATAAACAATCGAAAACTGATGAGATCCTATGTTTAGCAGCAAAAACAGTGCAAGGGAAAGATTGGCTGAATCTTTTGGCAAGATAAAGGAAGATTCCTTTGCTTTTGATTTGATTGACAGGTATTTCAGAAAGAAAGACAAAAAGGGGGCCTTTCAGGTATTGTCAGACAAGACTTGTAATGACCTTGATTTCAACGAATTGTTCATGTTTGCCGACAGGACAACCTCCAGGATTGGGCAGCAGTATTTTTATGATATGCTCAGGACTATTCCAGCCAACGATGACAAGAGCGACCAGCAGGAGCTAATAATCGACAAGGTTGGAAGTGACGATGGGTTGAGGATCGATCTTCAGTTTCAGTTGGAAAAAATGGCTAAAGATGAGGCATACTACCTCTCATCCATTTTTCGGGATGAATACCCCAGGGAACCAAAGTGGTTCATCCTGGTTCGCCTGCTCTCATTTACCAACCTTCTGTCGCTGGTCATGCTCCCATTTTTTCCTTCGCTGATATTTCTTTTGACAGGTATTTTAATCATCAATGCAGGTATTCACTATTGGAATAAAAACAACCTGTATCAGTACCTGGGCTCCATCCCGCAGTTATTAAAAATGAACGAAGTTGCCAAAGAGTTCCTGAAACAGGATTTGTTCGGTGATATCGGGAAGGATGTTCCTGAATCGGTTGAAATCATTGATCAGATCAGAAACCGAATGTCTTTCTTTAAGCTTTCCTCCAAACTGGAAAGCGACTTTGAAATTTTGTTCTGGGCCATACTGGAGTTTTTTAAGATTCTCTTTCTGCTTGAACCACTTTTGTTATTTGGAGTTCTGAAAAAACTGGATACCAAAAGGAATGAGATTGAAAAAGTATTTTCGTTTGTAGGGGAAGTCGACGCCCTGATCTCTATCGCATCACTCAGAAAGGGGCTCGAATCCTATTGTCTGCCAAAAATCCATGCCGGGAACAAAGTGATGGATGCCAGTGACATATATCACCCGCTCATTCTCAACTGCGTCACCAATTCCATCCGTTTACAAGATAAGTCCATCCTCCTGACAGGATCCAACATGTCGGGCAAGACCTCTTTCATCCGAACCATTGGGATCAATGTGATTACCGGATTGACCATCCACACCTGTTTTGCCAGGAAATTTGCCTTGCCCAGAATGAAGGTCTTCTCGGCCATCAGGATCAGTGACGATCTAATGAACGACAAGAGTTACTATTTTGAGGAGGTTCTGACTATCAAAGAGATGATAGATGAAAGCAGGAGTGGAAAACCGAATCTGTTTTTACTTGATGAGATATTCAAGGGCACCAACACCATTGAAAGGATCTCGGCAGGCAAGGCTGTCTTATCCTATCTGGCCGGAGAAGAAAATATTGTTTTCGTTTCGACACACGATATTGAACTAGCGGATTTGTTACAGGGAACCTATGAATTGTACCATTTTAGCGAAAAAGTTGACCAGAAAACAGTTGATTTTGACTACAAGCTGAAGGAGGGAAAACTGAAAAACAGGAACGCCATCAGGATCCTCCAAATAAATGATTATCCGGAAGTTATTATCAAGGAGGCCATTGAATTGTCAAAGGAATTGGATAACATTACCAGAACTAAAGTAGTTGACAATTGACAATGGCCAATTGAAAATAAAATATGGTTTTGAATTGCAATTAAATACACTCAGTCCTTGAATTTTTCGTTTTACATAGCCCGACGGTACCTCTTCTCCCGCAAGAAGACCAACCTGATCAACCTTATTTCGGCCATTTCGGTGGTGGGACTGGTAGTGGGTACCATGGGATTGATTATCGGACTGTCGGGATACAACGGCTTCGATTCGCTGATCAAGTCACTTTTTTCCTCTTTTGATCCGGAACTCAGGATTACCATCAAAGAGGGAAAGACCTTTTCAACTGCGGGTGCCTCCTTTGATGCGCTTCGGCGGCTGCCCGGTGTGGCCTATTATGCAGAGATCGTTGAAGACAATGCCATGCTGCGTTACAACGACCGGCAGGTATTTGCCACCATCAAGGGAGTCAGCGAAGATTACCTGCAATTTTCGGGCATCGACTCAATGATTACCCAGGGTGAATTCAAACTGAAAGATGCCTCCAATAATTATGCTGTGCTGGGAGAGGGGATCGCCTATAATTTAGCCATCGGCATCCAGCAACCGGAACCCATCAGCGTCTATGTACCCAAAAAAGGGCGGGAGAATGCAGTTTTGCCTTCCGGAAATTTCATCCAGAAACTGATCTATCCTTCCGGCGTTTTTTCCATCCAACAGGAGATCGACACCAAATATGTGATTGTTCCCATTGGGTTTGCAAGGGAAATTTTTGAGCTACCCGAAAAGGTGAGTGCCGTTGAACTGAAACTGAAAAAGGGTACCACAGAGAAGGAGATGAAAACTACCATAATGGCTCTGCTTGGCAATGACTTTGATGTCAAAAACCGCTACCAGCAGCACGATTATCTCTACAAGACCATGCTGAGCGAGAAATATGCCACCTACCTGATCCTCATACTGATCCTGGTAATCGCCTCTTTCAACATCATCGGGTCCCTCACCATGCTGATCCTCGACAAGAAGGAGGACATTGCCATCCTGCAGAGCATGGGAGCCGACAAGCGGACCATCCGGAACATTTTTCTCTTCGAGGGATGGCTCATCTCGTTTCTGGGAGCCATTCTCGGCACATTAGCCGGGTTGGCCATCTGTCAGGCCCAGATCTCTTATGGACTGGTCAAACTGTCGGGAAAAGCGTCCTCTTTTGTCATTGATGCCTATCCCATGAAAATCGTCTCCACCGATATCCTTCTTGTGTTGCTATCCGTCTCTCTGATCGGTTTCATGGCAGCCTGGTACCCGGTCAGGTTTATCTCTGACAAACTTTTCAGCGACGAAAAATATTGAAGAAGGTTAAAACGAAGTTTTTTTACTCAGTCATTCTTAAGCAATCAGGTCATTTACCGGCTTTTTGAGTAGTGAGAATAGTCAAGAAAAATTTCTGAAAATAATCATCCTATTGTTTGGTTCATTCGTTAACTTTGTCGGATGAAGGATCAAAAAGAAAATACAGTCAGTTATTTCGGAACCTTGTTACTCATGGTTCTGTTCTTCTTTTTGATAATCTCATTCCCTAACAGGTCAAATCTTTCCGATTCTAGGTCGTCACGGATCAAGGGTGTATCCGAAGTAGTTACCCACTCCTCCGGTGCCGTGGTAGCAGATGCCGTACAAATGCCTTCCCTCCAAAAAAGTTGTCTTCGCCTTCTTTTCAATGACAACATTAATCTTTTCAGTGAAACCAGCAAAATAGTTGCTGACAACCGCTCCGTTTCCCGATGCCTTGCTTCGGTTGAAAAAAACGAATTTGTGATCAAACCACTACTACTTTTCAGGTTTTATTTCCCTCATCAGCCCTCTGGTAGCGAAGAGTTTCCCTCTTTAAGTTAAATCCCCTTTTGCTATTTGACCATTTCAATCCCTTCCGGTTTCCCGGAAGAGGAGATTTACATTTAACTTAAAAATTATTACCATGAGAACCATCTTATATTCTTTCATAGCCATTTTTATATTCGGTATCATGCAACCCGCATTTACCAACAAGGCACCCAAACAAAACTTTATCCTGATCCAGACAACCGACCCTGGCGTAACAGCCCAAAAGCTTGAGCAATCTGCCAAAATAATCACCTGCCGGTTGACCGATTTTAGTTCTGAAAAATTTGATGTGAAAATCGTCCCCGGGAAGAACAGCATTCAGGTAACCTCAGCCAATATCATAGATTTGAAAATGGTGGAGAACCTGATCAGCCACAAGGGGGAAATGGCATTTTACGAGACATATACAAGATCCTCACTGAAAGAACTCCTTCATGAGCACAGTCCGCTTTTTTCGCTGCTTCCTGAAAAGGGTTCGCACACCGGCGATGCAAGAATCGGATGCGTCCCAGCGGAAAGTGTCAATAAGATCGAAGAATGTCTGAAAACCATTGGTACGGTGATAAACTGTCAGTTTGCCTGGGATAACTCCTTCGAAGATAAGGAAATCTGTCTTTATGCGCTGAAGACCAGCAATGAAAATGGAGCCGTCATCACAGGTTCGGACATTGAAAGCGTCTCCTGCAATCAGGACAAAACTTCGAATGTTCAGGAGATCAACGTCACCCTGAAAAAAAACGCGGTTGAGTTATGGGCGGATGTTACGAAACGCAACCTGAACCATGCCATTGCCATTGTACTCGACGGCAAAGTGTTGGCTGCACCCGTTGTAAGGTCTGAAATTACCGGAGGGAAATGTATCATTACCGGCAATTATACAGAAACAGAGGCCAAATTCATTGCAGCACTTGGCAACAATGGCGAATTGCCGTTAAACTTCAAAGTGTTGAAATAACTGGATCCTGAAAGTGGCTCTTAATCTGCAACTTTCACTCTTTTTAAACATGTTCTGACGGGGTCACTCTGAGTCACCCCGTCAGTTTTTTTATAAAGTTGCCGGGAAACAGATAATTTCTTATTTTACAAAGGTTTTCTAACTATCGCTGAACCTTATGAACAAACGACTTGCCTTGTGGTCCATCACGGTTGGTTTGGGAGGATTCCTCTTTGGACTGGATGTGGCAGTTATTTCCGGAGCTGAACAGGCCATCCAGCACTTGTGGAACCTGAGCGACTGGCTACATGGAACTGCCATTGCGATGGCCTTGTACGGAACTGCATTCGGCGCTGCCTTGGGCAATATCCCGGCCAACAAAATAGGGCGAAAGAAGACATTGATCTGGATCGGTGTGCTCTTCTTTATCACCTCTATCGGGGCTGCATTGTCGACAAATGTTTACCTCTTCATGTTTTTCAGATTTCTAAGTGGTTTGAGTATCGGAGCCTCCTCGGTGGTTGCACCGGTTTATATTTCTGAAATCGCTCCCCCCAAATACCGTGGAAGGATGGTGATCTCCTTCCAGTTGAATGTGGTCACGGGCATTCTGATTGCCTACTTTTCGAATTACCTGCTGCAGGGTGTAGGCGGTGCCAACGACTGGCGGTGGATGCTCGGAGTGGTGGCCATCCCTTCGCTCCTATTTTCGACTCTGATGTTGTTTACGCCGGAAACACCTCGCTGGCTGGTGTTGTTCAAGAAGGACGATGAAGCTGCCAAAAAAGTCCTGGCCCTGACTGGCGAAGCCTCGGACCACTTGATTGACGAGATCAAGGCATCAGTTTCTTCTGTCAGTGAATCGTTGTTTAGCCGGAAATTTGTAAAACCGCTGGTAATTGCCTTTTTGATCGCCTTTTTCAACCAGCTCTCCGGAATAAACGCCATCATCTATTTTGCGCCGAAGGTATTCGAGATGGCGGGAATTGCCAGGAATGGCGCCTTGCTCTCGACGGTTGGCATCGGAGTAGTTAATCTTATTTTTACCTTGACAGGATGGTACCTGATCGACCGTTTTGGTCGTAGATCGTTGATGTTCATCGGCTCATTCGGTTACATATTCTCACTGACCATGATCGCTGTATCCTTCAAGGGGACCGACCACAGCGCGGTGGTCTATTATGTTTTCCTGTTTATAGCTTCGCATGCGGTAGGCCAGGGTGCAGTTATTTGGGTATTTCTCTCCGAGCTGTTTCCCAATTCCGTTCGTGCAAGCGGAACCTCTTTCGGTTGCCTCACCCACTGGGTGTTTGCCGCCCTGATTGCTCAGGTCTTTCCCTTCTTCGCGACCAATGTTCCCGGAGCCTATATCTTTGGTTTCTTCGCCTTCATGATGGTATTGCAGTTGCTTTACGTCTGGAAACTGATGCCCGAGACAAAAGGTATGTCTTTGGAAGATATGGGAGGAACCCTCGTGCTGCATTAGTCTTTTCAGAGGATTAATCTTTGCTTAAACTGCCAGACCGTGACCAAGATATACAAAGGACTCTATTTCCAGGTGATTGTCGCCATCCTGCTGGGCATTTTGCTGGGGGTTCTTCAGCCAGGACTTGCTGAATCCATGAAACCTTTGGGGGACGGTTTCATCAAACTGGTCAAGATGATGATTGCCCCGATCATCTTTGTCACGGTTGTAACCGGCATAGCCGGGATGCAGGACACCAGGAAGGTCGGCAGGGTCGGCATCAAGGCCATCCTCTATTTTGAAGTGATTTCCACCCTGGCACTCATCATCGGTCTGATCATCGTCAATCTGTTTCAGCCTGGTGCAGGCATGCATGTCGATCCACTCACGCTGGATCAGGCTGCCGTTGCTAAATTCGTCAAGCCTGCCCAGGCTCATGGCGTGGTCGATTTCTTTCTAAACATCATTCCGGAGAACATTGTCAATGCCCTTGCCGAAGGAAATATCCTGCAAGTATTGCTTTTTTCAGTTCTTTTTGGATTTGCCCTTTCAAAAGTCGGAGAAAAAGCAACCTCGGTTTTGAGAGGGATCAAATCGCTGGAAGCCGGACTCTTCGGAGTCATCAAGATCATCATGAAGGTAGCGCCCATCGGCGCATTCGGGGCCATGAGCTTCACCATCGGGAAATATGGTCTTGGCTCGCTGGTCTCACTTGGACAGCTGATGTTCTCCTTCTATACCACCTGTATTCTGTTCATTTTTCTTGTTTTGGGAAGTGTAATGCGGTACACGGGGTACAGTCTTATCCGCTTGCTGAAATATATCAGGGAGGAGATTCTGATCGTATTGGGTACCTCCTCTTCGGAGGCGGCTCTTCCCGGATTGATGGAAAAGATGGAGAAGGCAGGCTGTTCACGCTCCGTGGTTGGACTGGTCATTCCCACAGGATATTCATTCAATCTTGACGGAACCTCCATCTACCTTACGATGGCCGCGGTTTTTCTGGCCCAGGCTACCGGGACTCCTTTGGATATCTATCACCAGATCACCCTCTTGCTGGTTTTGCTGATCACCTCAAAAGGGGCAGCCGGAGTGACCGGAAGTGGATTTATCACCCTGGCAGCCGTTTTACCCATTGTTGGGACTGTTCCTGTCGCCTCTCTGGCCCTGATCCTTGGTATTGACCGCTTTATGAGTGAAGCCAGGGCAATTACGAACCTGATAGGGAATGCAGTTGCGACAGTGGTGGTTGCCAAATGGGAAAAAGAGATAGACCCTACCACCGCGATGGAGACAATTGGGTGAGATTTTCGATTTTCTATTGGGGCTGCAGGCGAAATTGAAGAATTGAGGGAATTGAGGGAATTGAAGGGAATGAATGGAATGAAGGATTTCATCACTTTCAACTTTCAGTTTTCAACTCTCAACTTTTTCTTTGCACCGTTTCAAAATTGCAATTGGTTTGGAA
>Ga0118677_10008004_pt1 | contig 17155 bp, 17 predicted proteins | sample AliMusrvi5mmetaG_FD_86154 | JGI IMG/M metagenome (GOLD analysis project Ga0118677, IMG submission 86154) | reverse complement strand
CCACTGAATAATAGTAATTTTCTTGAGGCACCCATTTCGTATAGTACGACATCCAATGCATCTCCGGATTAAGCTTTTGCATGGCTGCGGCATCAGGGGTTTTATAAAATGCGAACGGATTGTCCTTAATATCGCCTGGGGTAAATAATCCTGCTTCCAATCCGTGACTTACCAGCGCTTCAAGCCCGGATCCTTTGTAATAAAGGTCCTTAAAATCCTCGGGCGATTCAAAGGGCTTACTGAGGTTTTTTGTAGAACCGCCATACTCAATTTCTCCGCTTTCTCCGTAGAATATCAAAGGAATGTTGAATTTTAGTGCAATGTGGTACGCATAATTTTTTTGACCGTAAGCAAAAGGATCCCATGCGTCCCCGTGAAGTTCGAAAGCAAGACGCGCAAGTTTTCGGTGCAAAAGGCCATTCGGGAAGAAAAGAAGGTTATCAAATCCTGAATCCTTAAAAGCAACATAGTTTTTCCATCCTATATCGGTGTACATAAAAGGCGCCCAGGTAATAGTAAGCGGGTGCATGTTATATTTATATTTCAAAAGGTGAGCAGTATACGCGCTATCTTTCCCCCCGCTGCCGGGCACTACGCAATCGTAACTACCATCTTTTGAGCGGAACCGGTTTAAGAGTTCAACAAGCATTTTCTCGCGTTCATCCCAGTTAATGACCGTATGTTTCAAAACGGCGTAATTACAGGCGCTGCATACCCCTTTCTCGTCGAAGGTTATGCGCGGGCGCTGGTTTGAAACAACGCATTTCGTACAATAGACAACCTCTTTTGGCCTGTTGGGCAACTGCTTGTCAAGTGTTTTGTTAAATAGCATGTCAACAACTCCTTTTGATTATAAATCGAAAAAGTTTTTGTAGATCAATAGTCCTTTTTCTGCGCTTCGTTCGGGATGGAATTGACATCCCCATACATTATCTTTTCTTGCCACGGAGCAGAAAGTGTCTCTGCCATAGGAAGTTTCTGCGAGAACATTGTCTTGATTGTCCGGCTTGCAGTAAAATGAGTGAACAAAATAAAAAAAACTTCCGGGTACAATACCGTCTAAAACGGTGTTTGCCCACAAATTCATCACATTTCCTGACGGCATTTTTATATCATTCCAGCCAATCTGCGGTATTTTATGGTATTGGTCCGCTTCAGACTTATGGAATCTTAAAACCTTTCCTTCTATCAGGTTAAGCCCCTTGTGCTCTCCGAATTCGTAACTTTCGCTAAAAAGCAACTGCATCCCAAGACAAATACCGATTACCGGCCTTCCGGTCCCAACAAAAGCTCTGATGGTATCAATCAGTTTCATCTTTTGCAGTTCGTCCATAGCTTTCTGAAACGCCCCAACGCCGGGCAAGATAATCCTGTCCGCGCCCGCTATCGTAGTGGGCACTGAGCTCACTTCAGCCGCCCCGCCTATGGCATTAACGGCCATTTGTATACTGAATATATTGCCCATCCCATAATCAACGATGACAGCTTTTTTTGTATTCATAATTTAATTCTATTATCCCCATAGGGGGCTAACTTGTTCGACAAGGTATACCGCTGGATGTAAGGACATCCTTAACTTCTTTAATAGCCATGCCCGTGAGCCTTGATTTCATAAATTCCAGGCTTCCCCGGTTGCTTTTGAGAAACTCTATATTGCCTTCGGCCTCATAATTGTCATTTTCGGCAATTTCTGAAAAATATTTATAATGAAAAATAGACGAAGCGCATACAGCGTCTATAGCGGCACCTTTTACTAATGCCGATACATGTTCCGGTTTTCCACATCCGCCGCACGCAATTACCGGAATGGGTATTTCCTCGCAGATTTTTGAAATAATGTCGAGATCGTAACCCTTCCCGGTGCCTTCCTGGTCAATGGAAGTGATTAAAAGCTCTCCGGCGCCAAGATCGACAAGTCGCTTTGCCCATGTTAAAACATCAAGCTCTGTTGATTCTCTGGCGTTATCAGTAAAGACAAAATACTTGCCGTCTATTAATTTAGATTGTATGGAAGCAACGATACATTGAGACCCAAAGGCCTTAGCAGCAAGAGTAATGAGTTCCGGGTTTTTGACTGCTTCAGTGTTTATCGCCACCTTGTCGGCGCCCGCCCTCAACAGGGCCTTAATATCATCCAAAGTACGCACTCCGCCGCCAACGGTCAAAGGAATAAAGATTTTCTCAGCGGTCTTTTTTACTATCTCAAGCAGCCCATTTCTCCCGTAAAGGCTTGCGACAGCATCTATATATATCAATTCGTCGGCGCCTTCCAGGTAATACTTATACGCAAAGTTCCATGGCTTACCAAGAACACGCAGTCCTTCGAGATGGATTCCTTTTACCAGGTTGGGGCCCTTTATATCAAGCCGGGGAATTACCCGTACGCTATGAGGCATTAAGTTTTTCCCTTAAAAGCATTTCGACAATCTTAAAATCAAGCGGATAATCTATATCAACCGATCTTTCTTTGGGCATAACATAAGCATAAGTATTCGCCCCTAGCACCTTTTTGTTCTGTTTCAGCTTTTCTTTTCGCCATACATAAATTGACGCATTCATGTCATAAACAGGAGGCGCGGACTGCCTTGTTACAAAATTTCCTTCCTTAACAAGCTTTGCCTTACTATCGACTGCAAGCTCAACCATATTAAAATAGGGATTTCTGTACGCTTCAGTGACCGATACTATATTGTCGGCACCTGTGGAGAAAAGCAATTCAATACTATTATCAATATCTTCAATTGTTCTTAGGGGCGTGGTTGTGTGGAGCATAACAAGTATCTCAAAGCTGTAGTTATCTTTATTTTCAAGCCAATCTATTGCATGATAAAGAACCTCAATAACCCCAATCGTGTCCGTAGCAAGGTCATGAGGCCTGATGAATGGCAATTCAGCATTATATTTTCTTGCAACGGCTGCTATTTCTTCGTTGTCAGTAGAAATTAAAACTCTATCAATGTATTTTGATTGTTTTGCCTGATCTATTGAATAGGCAATGAGCGGTTTTCCAAGGAGATCCTTGATATTTTTCTTTGGCACTCCCTTTGAACCACCGCGTGCGGGAATTATGCATACAACATTTACATTCTTGTACATTTTTGATCCTTATACAGCTATTTTGCAAAAACAGACAATCTTTTTCCTATTTTCCCTATTGCTTTTTGGGGATTAAAAAGCAATAACTTTGCAAATGATATGTATTTAACGAATATCTGCTTTACATACAATGCGGGATGATTCTTAAAATAAATACGACTTAATACCTTAATCATTTTGTCTCGTTTTGCTAAAAACTCGTCATCTGAAAAGTTTGTAAGATTAAGAAGTGGCATAGCCGAATTATAACCGCTTGCTAATTTCAAAAGATATTCTTCTTCATCCTTAATCAAACCCTTCGCCAGTGTTTGACTGTAAAGCTCCGTACCGGGAATTGGTGTAGTGGTAAAACCATAGTACGGAGTATCAATTGCCTTAAACAGTTCGATTGTGTTATTAATTGAATCGTCATCTTCGCCGGGGAAACCGTACATGTATTGAATGACCGGTTTTATTCCAACCTTCTTAGTCATCTCAATAACCGGAATTATAGTTTCCACTTTAACCTTCTTTTTCATATTGTCCAGTATTTTTTGCGAATACGACTCTACACCATAACCCACATATATGCAATGGGCATCTTTCATTGCCTGTAATATTTCCACATCAACAGCATTAATTCGTCCTTGGCAGCCCCATTTAATATTGCATGGCTTCAACATTTCACATAATTGCAATATGCGTTGCTTATTGACAATGACTAACTCATCATCAAAATCTACAACATCAAGCTTGTATTTCGTTTTGAGGTAATTAATTTCTTCTTCAATTTTATCAATGGAACGCAATCTAATGCCTGAAAATGTTTTTGAACAAAAGGTGCATTGGTACGGACATCCTCTTCCTGCAATTAGATTCGTTGATCTCGGCTCTCCCCTGCGAACTCTATTGGAAATATATTGTTCTATATTAAAAAATTCTCGGTCCGGCAAAGGAAGCGTATCAAGATTTTTGATTTGCTCGCGTGGGGCAGTACGAAAAAGTGAACCATTCTTTCTAAAGACTATTCCCGGCACTTTCTCGGGGCAATCTAGGTTAGCAAGTAACTCCTTAAGGGTCATTTCCCCCTCACCAATTACGCAATAATCCACCAAAGTTCTCTCAAGAAAGATTGAATAGCTAAATGTTGCCCCGGGTCCTCCCGCAATCACTTTAATCGCTGGAAATTCGGCTTTAAGCGCAGAGATTAACTCCTTAAAATAGGGATATTGCGTAGAATAGACACTTACACAAAATATATCTGGAACATTTTTTTTGATTAAGGACAATGCAGTATTGACAGAAGAATTCTCTATCCAAAGATCCATAGGAACTAACTCATGGTCCTTTTTTAACAGACTGACTAAATAACTTATACCAAGAGGGTACATCGTAGGAGGACGGCTTGTCCCTTCAAAAAAGTGAGGCAATTGGACAAACATTACTTTCATTGTTTCCTCAATAATTGCATGTTAGCTTTCTCCCGACAGGGTAACATAACCCTATTTTCAGCTTTTCCCATTATAATGAAATTAATCGACTACGCATTGCCTATATCAACAATATCCTTATGATTTCATATGTTTACCTTCAATAAGTTTCAACACTTCGATGCCGTCATTAAGAGTAACTAATGGGTTAGCTCTTCCTTGCGAAACCGCCACAAAATGCCTGAGTTCATCATTATAAGTCAACGAGACATCAAATAATTTCTTATCCGCTACTGTTTTTGTTTTCCCGTTCTTTCTTATGACAATCTCGCCTTTGACAAGGTCACATTCAAGTTCTCCGCAGGTGCCAACTATTCTTATTTTGCGTATTTTTTCTTTCTGTATGTAATCCAGATGAACTCTGCATGTAAAACCGCTTTTATAGCCGTATAATCCTTCAAAGAGGTCGTCTGAATCTATCTGAAGGTCTGATACCTTCTTTTTAAGAATCATCTTTGTTTCCGGTGGCCCGAATATATATCTCATGTAATCAACTTCATGCGAAAGATCCAGCGCGACGCCCCCGCCTTTTGCCTTTACGGCGCTGTAACGCTTTCTGTAATCCGTGTGCGGTCTCCACAACGGCAGGTACTGCCCCACTTCGATTTCGGCAAAACAGGGTTTACCGAGAACATCAGAATCTACTGCATTTTTTATAAATTTAATGGCACCTAAAAATCTTAAGTTATACGCGACGAATATTCTACTGTTGTGACTTTTTGCAGTCCTTGCGAGAAGTCCGAGCTTGTTGAGGTTGTGTGAAACCGGCTTTTCGATGAATAAGTGCACACCCATTTTCGCAAGTTCTATAGCCGTATCAACATGTTTATATGTTTCGTTGCATATTAAAGCGATGTCAATATTAAGTCCGTGCAAATTATTTACCAATTCAATGTGTTTACCATTATTGTCTATTCCTGACAAACACTCCGGCACACTGCTTTGCACATATACCCGGCCAATATCTTTTACTTTGCAAAGATTTTTCAAATGTCTCTTGCCTATTGAGCCACACCCTACTACCAAAGCATTCAGATTCTTTTTCATCGTTCTACCACGCTGTCCAACCACCGTCGACCGGTATATTCTGCCCCGTAACATATGAAGATGCATCTGATGCAAGATACAGTACTGCGCCGACAATGTCTTGCGGATTTCCCATTCTCCCCAGAGGAGTTTTTGCCGAATACTTCTTAACCAATGATGCCGGCTGTCCGTCTAAAATACCTCCGGGCGAAACGGCGTTTACCCTGATGTTGTATCGTGCGTAGTATGTTGAGAGATACTTAGTGAGCCCCAGAAGCCCTGATTTAATGGCAGCATACGCAACCGGCATAGTAATAGTGGTTCCTTCGTAAATAGAAAAATCGGGAGCAACCATCCCGTATATCGATGCAATATTTACAATTGAACCTTTCTTCCTTTTCTTCATAACCGCTGCGCCGGCTCTGCAACAGAGGAAGTAACCTCCCAAGTGATCGTTCATGTTTTTTTTCCACGAATCGAATTGGACATCCTCGAGTTTATTCCCCCAGTCCATCGTTCTCGGATAGGCGCAGTTGATGAGAATATCAATATTTTTCATTGTCCTGAACGATTCTACGATGCTTTTTTCTGAAGTGATATCCATTGCTGCAAACCCGGTTTTTAGGGACAAACCACGATGTTTCGGCCGCGCCACATCTGCGATATAAACCTTCGCACCCTGCTGCAAAAGCCCGGCGGCGATTTCCCGGCCGATAAGACCGGAACCGCCGACAACTACTGCCGTTTTCCCTTGTAACGAAAAAATATTCATTTCATCTCCCAATGTCATAAAAGGACTTGCCGCTGCGCTGAATCAAGTCAATCCTTCTTTTTATGACGCTGACTATTTTTGCGGAAGCATTCCCGCCGCCGTACGGGTTTACCGCCTTTGAACACTTTTTCTTAAATGATTCCGACAATACCTGTTTTACCGTATTTGCGATGGATACGATGGACGGATCGCAATCTATAACGCTTTTAGCTCTCAAGCGTCCCTTTTGCCTGTCACCGATATTCACCGACGGCACTTTTAGAGAAGGTGCTTCTATTATCCCGCTTGACGAGTTCCCGACCACCGCAGAAGCGTATTTCATGGCTGATAGATACTTCAACTGTCCCAACGAAACGAACGCTGAAGCTTTTGAACTATTGTTGGAAACATAAGATTGTATTGTTTTGATCATTGCCCTGCCGCCGGCGTCTGCGTTGGGCAATGTGAATATTATATGCATATCTTTAATTTGGTCCAGCGCCAGCAGAAGGTTCTTTAGCTGAGCAATGCCGTTATCTTGTTCCATGGTAACTGGATGGAATGTTACGAGAAGATATTTCCCTTCTAAATTAATTTTTAACTGTTCCTGCAAGTCACCTTTTGAAAGCAGATGCATTTCATGTATGTTTTCAACTCCCAGAGAACCGACATTGAACACCCTACAAGGTTCCTCGCCCATCTGGATCACTCTATCTCTGTATTCTTTGGCCGCCGTAAAATGAAGAGAGCTCATTTTCGTTATTGCGTGGCGCAGTCCATCGTCTACCGCACCCTCGGTAAGCTCCCCCCCATGAATATGAACCAAGGGAATCTTTAATAAAAATGCAGAAATAGCGGCTGCGAATATCTCGTAGCGGTCGCCCAGAAGAATGACAAAATCTGGTTTAAGCACCGAAAAGGATTTAGTGAACCCGGAAATGCCGGTTGCAACCGCATGGGCGACATCGGTATCAGCGCTGCCTTTAAGGCCAATGTCGACCTTGGCGTCTATTTTATAATCCTTTGCGATCTCCCTATATGTATTACCGAAATCCTTTATCAGATGCATACCGGTGACCGCTATCTGTATTCTGAAGGTTTTTTCTTTTGATATGCGTTTTATGAGAGGGCACAAAAGCCCGTATTCGGCCCGTGATCCGGTAACAAAACATATTTTTTTGTTCATGCTTTTACCATCGAGCCGGCGGGAATTTTCTTTACGGATTTTTTTCCGATAATCCGATCCCACAACATCGGCGAAATGCCGGTGCCGGGCCTCTTAGTAGTCAAATTCTTTTCAGAAAATAGTTCGCCTTTTGCTATATCCACTGCCGCAAAAACGCTTTTGCGGACAATACCCCTGTTTTCCCTCTCGGAGTTGGTAACGGTCTTGGTTGTCTTGCCCAGAGCAGATTCAATATTCCTGACAGATGTAACGAGGCGTTTAAGTTCCCCCGGTTCAATGCTCGCCTTATGGTCGGGGCCCCGCATTTTCCTGTCCAGGGTGAAATGTTTCTCTATGACCTCAGCGCCCAGAGCGACGGCAGCTAACGCCGCCTCAATTCCCGTCGTGTGGTCAGAATAACCTGTCTTCATTCTAAAGTGCTTTTTCAAAAAAACAATGGCATTAAGATTGGCATCTTGAAAGGGCGTCGGATACTCCGTGTTGCAATGAAGGATCGTTATTTTTTCAACCGAAGTGCCGCAACCAACCAAAATCTTCAGCGCTGCAGCAATCTCTCCTTTGTCAGCCATGCCGGTCGAAAGCAGTATATTTTTTCTCATTTTCCCTATTTCCCTGAGATAAGGGAAATTAGTAATTTCTCCTGACGGAATTTTTATAGTATCAAGACCCAACCTTCCCAACAAGCGCACGCTTTCAACATCAAAAGGAGAAGAAATAAATTTAATTTTTTTTGTTCTGCAATAAGCTATCAGCACCCGATGATCTGATTCATTAAGTTCCAGCGCTTTAAGCATCTGATACTGGTTCTGCATTTTGGGCGTCGTTTTTTTCTGATACATAGCTTTAGGTGCGTTTTTGGCGGCGATAGCGTCTGCCCGAAATGTCTGAAACTTCACGGCATCCGCTCCGGCCTTAGCCGCCTCAGAAACAAGCCGCCGCGCAATTGCGAGTGAACCGTTATGGTTAACGCCCGCTTCGGCGATTATGAAGACCTTACTCATTTGTTTTCCTTTGCTGCTTGCACGGAACGCCATAAGCCACAACATCGGACTTTACATCCTTTGTGACTACGCTCCCCGTTCCTATAATCGTATTTTTTCCTATGGTAACACCCTGAATTATCGAAGCACCCACCCCGATATGCGAGCAATCGCCAACCGATACGCCACCGCTTAAGATTGATCCTGGGGCTACATGCACGAAATTGCCGACGGTGCAATCGTGGTCAACAGCCGCGCCCGTGTTTATAATGCAGTTATCGCCCAATTTCGAGCCGGCATTGACCACCGCACCCGGAGCTATATAATTGCCTTCTCCCATACTACAATCCTTGGAGACGACTGCATGGGTGCTGATTATATTCGGAAATGTAAAACCTATCTTTTTTGCCGCCTTAAATATTCGTATTCGCTTCGCCGGATTTCCCACACTGCCAACGGTAACAAACGCTGTGCGGATGCCTTTTTTATAGAGCATAGCCAGGTCATCGTCAGTTCCTATAACCGATATATCCATGATGCGGCTATTCACCTCATTTTTGAGCCCCACTATCCCGACAATCTTAATATTACTGTAAGTCCTGAGCGCGTCTATAACGACTTTACAATGGCCACCGCCGCCCAAAAGAATTATTTTTTTCATAGTTACACTCCGAACTTTTTTAACATCTCTTGCAGTTCCTCGAATTGCCCCATGTCGAGCCATGATTTTGCCGATATTGGATACACGCCCACTTTTTTATTTTTTTTCATAAGATCATTGATAAGATCGGTAATATGATAGAACTTGTTTTTGGGAACCTGAGCCAAGGCCGCGGGCTCAAGTATATACATGCCCGTATTGACAAGAAAATCATATTCCGGTTTTTCATCAATAGCATTAAGTTTCCCGTTATGTCCGACTTTGCAAACCCCGTAAGGAATCGTAAAATGTTTCATGGAGCCGACAAGAGTAACAATATTTTTATTCTTTTTATGAAAATCCATAATGTCGGCAAGGTCGGTTTCAAGCAGAATGTCGCAATTGCTCACGCATATCGTGCCTTTAATCTTGTTTTTAAGCAACGACAAACTTCCGGCGGTCCCCAGTGGGACTTCCTCGTTAATGTAGTGTATGTTATATGTCGGATGTTCGATATCGCTGAAAAAGGCCTTGATAATATGGGATTTATAATTGACAGATAAATAGAATTCTTTGCATCCGTATTCGGTGAATTTTTCAATGATAAGCTCTATGATAGGCTTATCGCCGATAGGCATGAGCGGCTTGGGAAGTATCTTGGTAAAAGGTGCGAGACGCGAGCCCTCGCCTCCCGCCATTATAATTACTGGGACATTGATTTTTCTTCTCTTGATGACTTTCTGTTTAAAAAGATCTGTCCACCATATTGCGGATATAACCTTGTTCTTGTTGTCAACAATGGGTATACATTCTATCCCGTTGACCGTCATGATATCCTTTGCGTTTTCTGACGAATATCCCTCTTTGAGTTTTATGGGATTCCTGTTCATTATCCTGGAAATCGGTTCACCCATCCCGCCTTTTTTTAATATCCATCGGCGTATGTTGCCATCAGTGACAACGCCCAAGATCGTGTTTTCATTGTCAACAACGAACAATATCTTGTCGCCGCCCTCGTCCATCTGCTTCATCGCGTTTCTAATGGTCGCTTTGGGCGTAATAAGAGCTTTTTTCAATCTTTCCATTGATTAGTCCCCGTTACTGATTTAATAATGCTTTTATGCAGCCGCATACATATTTAATTGACTCGACCGAGTTCAAGGTAGAGCTTGGCAGACACAACCCTCTTTTATAGATGTCATAAGCGTTCTTAAAAGCACCTTTGAGATATTGTTTATACGGCGGGAACATGGTTATCGGCATGAACAACCGTCTTGCAGGAATACCTTTATCTTTTAACTTTCTCTGTAGCGATGCAACATTAATTTTTCTATCAAAAGATACGCAGGTAAGCCACCATGAAGCGTCAGACCCCTGATAGCGCTTTTGGAATCTTATAGAATCGACAGCCGAAAGTTCCTGTCGGTAAATCCTGTTGAATGCCGCTTTGGTTTTCAAAAATCCTTCCAAACGGCCTATCTGCGCCAGCCCCAGAGCGGCTTCGATATTCGTCATCCGGTAGTTAAACCCCACCTCGGGGTGGAAATAACCTCTTGATTCGTCGCGGGCCTGGTTTACCAGAAATTTTGCGTGTTCAAGTTTCTTGAGGCTTTTGCCTATTATCATGCCTCCGCCGCCGGTTGTTATAACCTTGTTCCCGTTAAAACTGAAGCATCCGAACTCGCCGAAAGTTCCCGTAGGCCTGCCGCCAAACGACGCGCCAAGGCTTTCGGTCGCGTCTTCGATAATCGCGACGCCGTATTTTTTCGATATCCTTACAAGCTCTTTCATGTCGCATGGGTTGCCGTACAGGTGAACAGGGATAATGGCTTTCGTTTTCTTAGTTATTTTCTTTTCGACTTCCCGGGGGTCTATGTTCCATGTTTCGGGATCGATGTCAACAAAAACAGGCGTCGCTCCTACCTGAACGACAGGATTAACCGTTGCAATGAAAGTCAACACCGGCACAATCACTTCGTCGCCCTTGCCTATGCCAAGTTCATGTAAAGCGACATGGATTGCCGCAGTCCCGCTCTGGGTTGAAACGGCTTTTTTGAGCTGTAGGTACTTGGCAAAACGCTCCTCAAACTCGCCGACCAGCGGGCCGACGGTTGAAACATACCCTGAATCAATGGCCTTATTAAGATATTTTTTCTCGATAGCGCCAATATTTGGAGCATCAAGAAATATTCTATTAGACATTATACACATCCGGTTTATAGAGTTTAAGGTTCTCGGGGTTTGCAAACCATTCAACTGTCTTTTTGAGGCCTTCTTCAATGGTGGTATCAGGTTTCCAGCCGGTCAATTTGACAAGTTTTCTGTTACTGCCGAGCAGGCGTTCAACTTCGCTCTTAGTAGGTCTCTTGCGCGCATTTTCACATTTAACTCTCGCCTGAGAACCGCACAGTTCCAGTATCATTTTTGCAAGGTCGCCGACGCTGATCTCTTTTTGCGTTGATATATTGATAACTTCACCTTCGGTTTTCTTATGCTCAAGTATCCTGAGAAAACCTTCGGCAGTGTCTTTAACGAAAACCAAGTCTCTGGTCGGATGGAGAGAACCAAGATGAATTTCTTTCTTGCCGCTCAATGCCTGACTGATTATGGTCGGAATGACCGCTCGCGCCGATTGCCGGGGGCCGTAGGTGTTAAACGGACGAACTATCGTTACCGGAAGGTCGAAACTGCGGTAAAAACTAAGGGCCAGCTGGTCGGCACCGATCTTGGTGGCTGAATAGGGTGATTGCCCCTGTAAAGGATGATCCTCGTCAATGGGAACATATTTCGCCGTACCGTAAACCTCGCTGGTAGAGGTCACCAGCAATTTTTGTACCCCTAAATCCCTGCATGCGTTAAGGATATTCAGGGTGCCCTTCATATTGGTGTCAACATAGCTGTCCGGGGAATGGTAGGAAAACGGTATTGCTATAAGCGCCGCAAGGTGCATGACCGCATCGCACCCCTTTACGGCATTTCTTACCCCGTTGGGATCCCGTATGTCGCCAGAAAATATCTCTATTTTTTTTAGTTTTTCTTTCGGGAGCGAATCAAGCCAGCCATAACTGTTGAAGGAGTTATAGTAAACAAATGCCTTGACGCTGTAACCCTTTTCAAGCAGATTTTCAACTACATGACTGCCGATAAATCCGTCGGCTCCGGTAACAAGAATTTTAGAAGTTTTCATTTTTTAATCACCCAAAAATCATCCGATAGATTTCGTGAAGACAAATACTGATACGGCATGGTAAAATATCCTTTTATTCCCCAATCAGTTCCCCATGAATTGCGTACGATAAAACGCTTCTGCGCATCATTGTATCCTACTGCGACAACGGCGTGTCCGCCAAGCATGCGTTCTGATGACTTCGGCATGGATGCTTTACCTGTCCGCGCAACGGTCGTCGTTTCAAAACTTTCGTAAACCGCGAATCCGAACACAAACGGATATCCTGACGCAAGGCACACTTTCATTTCATCGAGTGTATTAAGGCGGTGATAGGAAGTGATGCAATGTTTTTTTGCCGCCGCATAACATTTTGGCGATGGTTTTTTTGCGAAATCGGAAGGTTTGTAAGGCCAGATCTTTTCGGGGCAGGAACCCCATGAAGCCAGAGATTTTATGCCGTCACGCAGCATAGCCCCTGAGTCCACAGACACTTTCTTCTCAATCAACCGTTCATTGTAGTATATGAATAATCTGCTTTGGTCGACATAACCATCGGTGTCGCTATTATCCAGAAATTCCAATGATCCGGCAAGAGCATTAGCGGTACAACTGCCTAATGCCCACTGGTCTTCAACCGAAGGGCATTGTTTTCTTAAATCAACGCTCGCGGGCAGTGTTTTAGGAACTTTCATTATTTTGCAATAGAGAAAGTCCCTCTGGTCAGGAATGTCCGGAAGCCATCCGAATGTGCGTTTTACCATGAGAACCTATCCTTGTCAAGTGATTGATATATACCACACAAAACAATTCAATATTTCAAGTTCAGCAACACATTGTTCAATTATTGAACATTATACAATTTGCCATGAGCGGTGTCAACACATGAACGGCAGCAAAAACATTAAACATGTAATCTTTATCGCAGAAAGTAGGTAGTGCTGTTAATGATTCGCTCATACAAGGAAAAGTCATTCCGGGCGAAAAGAATGTTTTTGAGTGAATTCAGCCCGCGATGAGAGAATACCAAGCTTGCTTTGTGCATACTCGGTATTGCTCCTGACAACAGTACGGGTGGCTTCAATGAACCTTTCAATCTAACCCGACCATTGTCTTGATCACAAATTGGGGCTTCTTGTTGTTGTACAATGCCAATCGCCCGACATATTCCCCAATAACCCCTATCATAACCAGCTGGATACCTCCCAGAAATAGCATAACAACGGTCATCGCCACCCATCCTGATGGATTCGTCCCGCTGTAAAAATGCCGCATAAACAGTAGCACTATTGAAATAAAACTGACAGCGGCAAAAATAAATCCGAGGAAAGTTGCCATCCGCAGGGGAATTATCGAGAAGCTTGTCGCCTGAATGAACCATACGCTGATCAACTTAATAAAGCTATAGTTGCTTTCGCCCGCTAATCTTTCGTAATGGGTGGCGGGAATCTGTGTTATATTGCGCGTTATGCCGAAGATCAAGCCGTCGATATACGGGAAAGGACCATCGTATTTAGTGATCTCATCAACCACGAGCCGGGAAACTGCCTTATACGACGAAAGATAGATCGCATCAGGTTTTCCAATGACAATATTAGCGACCTTTCCGTTAAACCAGCTGCCAAAGTTTTTTATAAAAGATTGTTTCTTGGATGCAAAGTTTGCATAACAGACATCATACCCCTTTTCGATCTGCAGCAACAGAGAAGGTATGTCGCAAGGATCATGTTGGCAATCATCATCCATTATTATGACTGACTTTCCCGAAGAATGTATCAGCCCCGCCATCAGGGCGTTATCCTGGCCAAAGTTTTTACTAAAATTGACCCCTTTAACCGTATTATTGACGGCGGATAATTCCACAATTTTATCCCAGCTCCGGTCTTTACTTCCGTCATTTACTAAAATGATCTCAAACGGTTTATTAAGCGGTTGCATCACCGTCGTCAATTTGTATACCAGCCCGTCAGCACAACTCTCGCTGTTATAGACCGGGATCACTACCGATATGCCCATAACGGGGGGGGGGCCTTCAGCGGCGTATTCATGGGGCTAACACCTCTTTGACCGTCCTGACTACATCGTCGACATCAATGTCCGTCAAACCGGGAGACAAGGGCAGCGATACCGTCCTTTCAGAGATCCATTCGGCATTGGGGAAATCCCCCCGTCTGCACCCGTATGTTTTCTGGTAGTAGGGATGTAAATGGAGCGCGATATAATGGACGCCGATACCGATATTACGCTTTGTCATTTGCTCCATAAATTCATCACGGGTTATTTTCAGTTTATCAATATTAAGCAACAGGGTGTATAAGTGGTATGAATGGCGCGTATCTGTCTCGATCTCGGCGGGAATAAATACCGGCAAATCCTTAAATGATTCATTGTAATGGTTCCAAATTGACTGTCTTCTTTCCCAGTACTTGTCAATCCTGCCCAACTGGTGAATGCCTATAGCAGCCTGCATATCCATCATATTGAATTTATAACCCGCACACACGACATTATAATGTTTATACCCTGAATCACTAAAACGTTTCCCCGCGTCTTTACTCATGCCATGGTGCCCAAGCACTTTGATCCGATTCGCATATTCTTCATTGTTGGTTATAGCCATGCCGCCTTCACCGGTAACGATATTCTTGGTTGCATAAAAACTAAAACAGCCCACATCGCCAATCGTGCCCGCCTTTTTGCCGTGATATTCCGCTTCGACAGCATGGGCGCAGTCTTCAACGATTCGCAATGTGTGTTCTTGAGCGATCCGCACTATTTCTTTCATGTTGCAGGGCCGCCCGGCGAAATGGACCGGAACTATTGCCTTCGTTTTAGATGTAATTTTACGGATTATATCTTTGGGGTCAATATTCATGGAATCCTTTTTACAATCCACAAAAACCGGGGTGCCACCCGCGTGAATAACCGCGTTAGCAGTCGCGGCAAAGGTCATGGTGGGGACCAGCACTTCATCGCCGGGTTGAATCCCGATGGCCAACATCGAAAGATGCAGCGCCGCGGTACAGGAGTTTAACGCCATTGCGAACTTTGTGTTTTTATATTCTTTGAATTTTTCTTCAAACAAATGCACCTTGGGTCCGGTACCGATCCATCCGGAAGCCAGTGAATCAACAACCTCGTCTATCTCGGGCTGTTCGATCAGCGGTTTTCCAAAAACCAGGAATTTTTCACGAATTCTATTATTATTCTTCATGCACCCTTGCCTATCTTACGCACCAAACAAGCTGCCATCTTAAAATCATAGGTATCGCCTATATCGCGCGATCTTTCATTCGGCATGACGGAACCAAGGGATTCCTTGAGATAATGGGCCTGATTATATGTCGGCATGATAATGGACACTAACGGTGTCGTCATGGATTATTGCGCGGAAGAGCCAAGGCATATCGCGAGCGTTTCGTCTATCTCTTTATTGATATCACCCGTCAACACATATCCCGTCGACAGGAGCTTTTCAACATCGTAGTCCAAATGCACCGCGATGCCATCAGATATCTTTGCGGCAGGAAAGTGAATTGAAGGACGGAACCCCATAGTTACTTCACATCTGCGCGCAATAATCTCGGCTATTTCACGAACCCGCAAAGACCGTTTTCCGCCGACATTGAAGATGCCGTTACCGATACTTTCCGTCGACAATTTGGCCATATGCTCAACAATTCGGCACACATCGTGCAAACAGATAAAGTCGCGCGATTGCAACCCCGCTGTTTTTAAAATGAGCTGCTTCTGTGTAACGGCCTGTCTGCATAAATCGTTGACCAGCAGAGTCCAGCGGTTAACTGATACATCCAGCGGAGCCCCCACAGAATTTGAAAGGCGAATCACGATTCCTTCAATATTTTTTTTCTCGTGTTCGGCTAACACAAAATCTTCAGCCGTATGATGCGTTATTGCGTAGGGATGTACCGGTCGGGGTATCGACTGCTCGGTAATGTGACCGATGAGCGGTGCCCCGTAAACATGTGCCGTTGAAAAATAAATAAAGCGTTTGACCCCAGCTTTACGCGCTGCCTGAAGCAGTTTTAGTGTGCCGCCGGCATTTACCGTCAGCGCCCTAGCGGGATCGACAACTGAATCAATCTCATTAAGCGCCGCAAGATGAATAATACAGTTGATACCGGCACAAGATGCCTCGAGATTATCGTCCGAAAGGACATCAAGCTGTGCCATTTCCCCCTGCGCAAGCCATTGTGGTTGCTGAACATCGCGGCGGTTTGTACCCAGTCGAAGAAAAATATCACCGCGAGTGGACAGATGCCGGGAAATCCGCCCGCCAAGATACCCCAGCGCACCGGTAATCAATATCCTCATCATTTGTCCTTCCGGTCCCATGAATAGGGTATCGCCGGATCATGGGCATCACGACGAGAAATCTCCTGTGGATCATGGGGTTTCGTCGTACAATTAGCGATGATTGCCACATCAGTCCCAATCCCCTTAAACCCGTACCACACCCCCGCAGGGACTGTCACCAAACAATAGTTATCCGTTCCCACAAATATTTCAAAAACTTCTCCGCACGTGGTGCTGTCTGCACGGTCATCATACAGAACCAGCTTAATACTCCCTTGCGGGACGGCATAATTGATAACCATTTGCTTATGGAGATGCCACGCCTTGACAGCCCCAGGATATATACAAGAAAAATATATCTCACCAAACGCAGTGAACACGGAAGAATCACTGCGTATCATGAGCATGACTTTTCCCCGCTCGTCCGGTATTTGCTTCAAAGGAGTTATGATTACTCCGCTGATCATTGCACACCTCCCTGTATTTATGAACATAAGATGCCGTTACGGTTCTATAGTATCCTG
>Ga0118677_10008003_pt1 | contig 17158 bp, 12 predicted proteins | sample AliMusrvi5mmetaG_FD_86154 | JGI IMG/M metagenome (GOLD analysis project Ga0118677, IMG submission 86154) | reverse complement strand
GGCTTAATCTATGTCAAGTAAAACTAAGAAGTTGCAATCAGTATTTTTGAACCAGTGTTGAGCAAAAAATGTAAATAATAACAAAATCCCACAGTCATGCAAAAATGCTGTGATTTATTATGACCTCAATCGATTCGCAGAACATGAGAGTATATTAAACCCCGATTTTCAGAGAATAAACCTCAGGACTCCTCTCATTTTATTTTGCTTCTCTATTGAGATTAAAATAGATAAGTGATACTGCTTAAATTTCTGTTATTTTCCAGCGATTATGAAGCCAGAGCCACTCTTCGGGATAGCGGTATATGTAGCGTTCGATGGCTTTGGTGTAGCGACGGGCCAGCTCTTCTGCATCGGTTTTGGCTGTGCCGAGGCCTGTCTGGTCAATCTCTTCTATATCGACCGTGTAATGGCCCTCTCCGGAGCGGTGACACATAGCGACAAAGAGTGGGACTCCGGCTTTAAGGGCAAGGTAGGCGGGACCTAAAAACACGGTCGTCCGGCGGCCAAGAAATTCCGTAAAGAATGAGCCGCTTGCATCGGACTGATCGCCAAGAACGGTTAACAGCTCGCCTTTGCGGAGGATTCTCAGTCCCTCACGAAGGGCTTTCCAGTCATAGATGACTCTGTTGCCACGCATGGTTCTCCATGCATTGATCTGCTGATCGATGGCGCGGTTTTTGATTTGCTTGACCACGATATTCATGCGAACCACCAGTAACCCACTGCAGAACGCAAGCAGTTCCCAGTTGCCGAAATGTGCAGAGACCAGTACGCCCCCTTTTTTCTGCTCAAAGGTTTTCGCTATAATAATACTTGCATCAGCATTCAAGAGTTTTGCCGCATCTTCCTTCGTTTTGATCATGGGAAGGCGAAGCACTTCAATCATATTTTCTGCCTGATTGTGGTAGACTTGGTGCGCAATGGTGTTTATTTCGGATTTGTTTTTTTCGGGAAAGGTGAGCGCAAGATTATCTTCAACAAGCTGCCGCCTTGTTTTCAGGATAAAATAGAGAAAATCACCGATGAGGTGAGCTATTGCTGTTGAGTTCCTGCGACTAATGCTTCTGACAAGGAGTCCAAGCATTTTAATAAGGCCGTAGAGTACCTTATCTGCACTATTATCATCATCTTCCCATTTACGCTTCATAGAAATCGCCTCTTTTTTACCATGCGGACAATCGAGGAGTATACGCTAAATTGCAAAAATCATTGAAAATATATATTAATCCTGTTTACTGCAAACTCCAACAACAGAGTGAGACTATGGCTGATTTCAACAAGCTGTTGAGCAGAAAAGAGGCGCTTGACAACGTTCGGACATGGCAGGCTTCTGGAAAAAAAGTTGTGTTTTCAAACGGGTGTTTCGATATTCTTCATGCAGGGCATGTTGCGTACCTGACAGCTGCGAGAGCGCTTGGTGATGTGCTTGTTATCGGGCTGAACAGTGACGATTCTGTTCGCCGGCTGAAAGGGCCGAACCGGCCGGTGTGCTGTGAAAATGATCGTGCAGCGGTACTTTCGGCTTTGCAGGTGGTTGATGGTGTCACTCTTTTTGATGAAGATACTCCTGAAGAACTTATAGGCATACTGCTGCCGGACATTCTGGTCAAGGGATCGGACTGGGCAATCGAACAGATTGCCGGCGCAAAGGCTGTCATTGAACATGGTGGTTCTGTTCTGACCCTGCCTTTGCTGGAGGGGCGCTCAACTACCGGTATTATCGAAAAAATTATTCAGCTCCATACAACATCATCAATTAATAGTGGAACGGATTAAACGCCATATCCTTAGAGTGCTGTTAGCGTGCTCCACTGTTGTGCTTCTTCTGTCGCTCACCTCCCTGATTGTTTTGAACAGCGGGCTGCTTGACCGAATGGCTAAAGATCAGGCTATTGCCCTTTTTAATGAAAAGCTGTTTGGTCGGCTTGAACTGCAGGAGCTTCATCTTCAGTTTCCCAACAAGGTCACTCTGATCAATCCTCGTATTTACGGGCCAGGAGATAATACACCCGCTCTCAAAGCCACCTCAGTTTCCCTGAAATTCAACTTTCTCACTCTCCTTCAGCCTAAGATCAAAAGGATATATCTGCGACGGCTTACCGCCGATTCTCTCAATGCACGAATTACGACACAAAAAGACGGCAAACTCAATCTTGAACTGATTTTTACTTCCCGCGACCCCGATTCAACAAAAACACAGCTGGAACATTTTTTCTGCAAAAATCTGCAGATTAAAAACAGCAGACTTTTTTATACCGGAGGCACTCATTCTGGAAATCTGCAGGCAGGGGTGCAACATATAAATCTTGAACTCTCCAAATTCACCATCAAGAAAAAACTTGTGACAGGGACTCTTGATGCATTGCAGTTCAACTTTCCCTCGTCTCAGTTTTCTTTGCGGCAGGCTTCAGGGCAATTTTACTTTTCTGAAAACCGATCTGAATTCCTTGGATTGAAAGCTGTGAGTAATAAAAGCAGCGCTGAGCTCTCAACCACAATTGATCGTTTCAATATTTTCTCCCGTCAATGGCAACAACAACTGGCCCGCAGCACTTCATTTCTCACTGTGCAGAAGCTGGCCCTTCATAGTGATGACCTGAAGATATTGTTCCCGGCATATACTCTTCCGGCAGGCATCTATACCTTTAAAGGTAACGCAAGAGGAAAAAGGGATAACGTCGAAATCCTTGAAGCGAAAGTAACTCACCTCAAAAGCAATATAGACCTGAAGGGTGAACTGCTTAACCTGGACAACAGCAATGCCCTTGGTTACCGCTTGAAATGCGATAGTTCAAGAATCGCCGCACCTTTTCTTGAGTCACTTCTGAAAGAAAGCCCTTACAAGGAAATAGCCAGCAAAACCGGCGATATTACCTTTGTTGGACATGCGCAGGGAAACCTGAATGCAGTAAAAACAGATATAACCACTCTCTCCTCTCTCGGAGAGGTATCTGTGAGTGCAGAGGCATCTAAAACAAAATCGGGAGAACTGACCAGTAAAGGCAAGTTTGTGCTGAAAGGGTTTCAACCCCATAAGCTTTTTGTGACGGGAAGCAGTGAAAAAAGTCTTGTAAACGCTTCGGGCAGCTTTGAAGGAAAAGTTGCCGGTAAAAAATTAAACCAGTTAACGGCTGACATCAAGCTTGCCAACTCTTACTGGCGAACTCAACAGGTGAGCGAAGGCTCTCTCTCTCTGAAGTACAGCGGTAAACTGCTTAACAGTGTCCTCTTTCTGAAAAACAAAGTGACCAGTTTCAATGTTGACACAGCAATCGACTTTAGCGATCCAACGCCCCGATACCACGCTACAGGGAAAACCAGTGGACTTGATCTTTCAACCATAGTGGGGTCAAATGCTTTTAAAAGTGACTTAAACGGAGTTTTTGCTGTGCAGGGATCAGGATATGATCCAAAAAGTCTGAATGTTGCTGCTGTTCTGCAGTTTTCCCCCTCCACCATTAACGGGTTCCAACTTAAAGAGCACTCAAAAGCAGCGTTCGACATTGCCCAAACCGCTGGTTCTTCCCGAACAAGCATCAGCAGTGATTTTCTTGATTTACTTGCTGATGGCAACTATTCGCTTGAAGAGCTGATCGCGCTCGGCAAATTTGCAGGTACAGGCATATCACGAGAGCTATCGACACAGAATATCTGGAACTCTGCTCTTCCTGTGCCAAGCACTGCATTGCATACCCTTACAAAGCCGTTTACCGTCGACTACCGTATTGCAGTAAAAGATATTGCTCCGCTGGAGATGCTTTTACCTTTTAAGGGCCTTACCCTTCAGGGCAGTGCTGACGGACGCGCCGTCTACCGTAACGGACTATGTTCTATCGGTTCTTCAATCAACATCGCCCGCCTGCAGCTCCGAAATGATGTTCTTTTTGAAAATCTTTCCATGAGCACTGCGTTGGAATGCAGCATCAACGGAACACAAAAAGCATCGGCAAGCGGAAAAACATCGGCAATAACCGTTAGCCGAAAAAAAACAGGTGCCGCACTCTTTTCGGGTCATTATACACCATCACAACTTGATGGAACCCTTGAGCTGGTTCTTCCCAATCCTGCACAGAGTCTTTCAACCAAATTTTCTGCCACAAAAGAGGGCAGCAGCTATAACCTGCTTTTTCAGCAGCTGGCTGTAAAAGACACACCTGGGATATGGAAAGCAGCGGAGAACTCCCGTATCACATTTAGCAAAACATCAGCGAGGTTTAACCATTTCACGATAACAAAGGGTTCGCAGGAGGCTGTATTGGACGGTGAGCTCAGCAACTTGCTGCCGGGCAGTTTTCAATGTGTTTTGTCAAATCTGGAACTTGATGAACTGAAACGGTTTTCTATCAATCCTTTTCTTGACAAGCTGTCGGGCACAATCAATGCATCTCTGGCGGTAAGCGGTAAACCTGATGCAAAAACAAGTTCACTCAACGTAAGCGGAAAAAGCGTTCGTTATGATAAATTTTCGATAGGTACACTGCAGTGCAATGCTCTTCACAGTGGCAACCTTCTTCGCTTTGACCTGCATAGCAGTATGCCCTCAACGAACACTATCGAAGGCAAAGGAACAATTCCTCTTGTTCTCAGCTTTTATCCACTTCAATGCAGGATGAACGAACAACAGGCAATCAGCGTCTCACTTCATTCGGATAATCTTTCTGCACAGAGCTTAACCCTGCTGCCTTTTTTTGAATCAGCAGAAGGAATTATACCGACAACCCTTAAGATCGAGGGCAGAACACCGAAACCCGATATTTATCTGACCACTCATCTTCGTAATACAAAGATTAAGATAGAACCTACACAGGTTTCCTACACGCTCAACGGGGAGCTCCTTGTTACCCCTAACAATATCGAGCTGCAAAATATATCCTTGACTGATACCATTTACGGAACCGGCCAGATAAACGGTGTTGTAAAACTTGAAAAGCTGCAGCCGACGGGATTGGACATCGGTGGAAGATTTGACAATCTTCTCTTGTATAATAAAAAAGACAAACAGGATGAAACCTCGTTCGGAACTATTACAGCGTCATCCAATAACCTCAGGCTTCGAGGCACTCTCACCGAACCGATTGCCGAAGGGGAGTTGATAGTCAATGCTGCGGACTACTCACTCTACCGTACAGGAGCCAATGTAAACGCCAAGTATATCGGCATTGACAAATTCATAAACTTTGTTCCACGGAACCCTGTCGTCAATACACCAAGTATTGATGCTTTGAATAAACCGATAAAACAGACAGAGTTTTATCACTCGGTGATCGATATTCTGCAGATAAAAAATCTGAGAATCAGCAGTGTCGAACCACTCAAGTATACAGTTATTTTTGACCGCATCAGAGGAGAACAGCTTGAAACTTCAATCAACAATCTTTCCCTGATTGTCAATAAAAGCAATCAGCAATATCGACTGTTCGGCTCTGTCAATGTCGTTGGTGGCAAATACAAATTTTCCAATACAAACTTTGATTTGCAGGATGGAGGAAAAATCACCTGGAACAATGTTGATATCCGCAGTGCTGTGATGGATAATCTTTATGGCATCAAGTATTTGAGCGCAACAAACCAGCAGACCAGTGAACGGGATAATGTAAAGCTGCTTATCGCCATTACCGGTACAATAAATGAACCGCTGGTCACGATGGGCTATTATCTGAATGAACAGACTCAGCCCTATGCATCGTCAAATATGATTGGAGGAAAATCGAGTCAGATTGACCCTAATGCTGAACTGAACGTTATTTCCATGCTGCTTTCCAAACAGTGGTACGCCAGACCCGGAAGCACCGGACAGGCTTCAAATATTGCAGTTTCAAGTGTCGGGATGTCCGCTGGATCCGGCCTGCTTTCGTCCCAGTTTTCGAGGGTCATTCAGAATTTTGCAGGTCTTGAAAGTTTCAATGTCAATGTCGGGATGGATAAGCGAGGTGCACTTAGCGGGCTTGACCTTTACGTTGCGCTCAGTGTCCCTGGAACTGATGGAAAAGTCCGGTTTATAGGGTCTGGTAGTTCCCCTACTCTCAAGGATTCACCTCTCTCCAATTATTATGGCACCGAACAGAAAATTGAATATCGGGTGACTCCAAAAATCTACCTCGAGACATACCGTTCTTATGGACTTAACGCTAACGGAACGTCGAGCACCAATCTGCAGGCACCTTCGGAAATATGGGGTGCAAGCGTATCGTACAAAGAGCGCTTCCAAACCTGGGAACAGTTCTGGAAACGTCTTATTCCCTCATCCGACAAAAAAAAATAAGTCCTTCTGTTTTTGTAAATTGCCTGAAAAAATAAGGGGCATTACATTATGGGTAACGTGTTGAGAGGAAAAAATATCATTATTGGCATCACGGGCGGAATTGCGGCGTATAAAACGCCGCAATTGGTGCGATTGTTAAAAAAACAAGGGGCACATGTCAGGGTTGTTCTCACTGAAGGTGGCACCCATTTTGTGAGTGAACTTGCCCTGGCTACAGTTTCTGAAGAACGGGTATACCGTTCTATCTTTCCTCCCGCAGATACTTCAGGCACTGACTATACCCGCCACATCTCCCTTGGAGAGTGGGCTGATGCCTTTGTGATCGCTCCTGCTACGGCAAATACTCTTGCACGGCTCAGTTCCGGCCTTTGTGATGACATGCTTACCGCTCTTTTTATAACGTTGCGTCCCGGTAAACCTGTAGTGATTTTTCCAGCCATGGACGGTCAGATGTTTCTGTCGCCCTCTGTACAAAGAAATATTAGAATTCTATCGAGTCAAGGATGCCGTTTGATCACGCCAGACAGCGGGGAACTTGCTTCCGGACTAAGCGGAGTAGGCCGGATGCCTGAACCTGAATCGATTGTATTATCTCTTGAAGAAGCAGTGCATTCAATTGCAAATTCCTCGCAGCTTTATGGTAAATCGGTTGTTGTTACAGCAGGACCGACAAGGGAAAAAATTGATGGTGTGCGTTTTATCTCGAATTATTCATCGGGAAAAATGGGATTTGCCATTGCCCGCTCTGCAGCAGAACGAGGTGCTCTGGTTACGCTTATTACAGGACCTGTTCATCTGGAGACACCTTCGGGAGTGAAACGCTTTGATGTAGAAACCGCAATGGAAATGCATGATGTCGCTGAAAACTTTTTCAAGAGCTGCTCTATCTTTATCGGTGCTGCTGCTGTTTCCGATTATCGTCCTGCAGAACCTTTCGAGGGAAAAATGAAAAAAGAACATCCTGAAATTGAACTTACCCTTATAAAAAATCCTGATATCCTTGCTGAATTCGGCATGCAGAAAGCACCGGGTCAACTTGCTGTCGGTTTTGCACTTGAAACACATGCAGGTCTGGACAATGCCCGCAAAAAACTGAACGCTAAAAACCTTGACCTTATTGCATTCAATTTTTTTGACCGTAAAACCTCAGGTTTTGAAGTCGATACAAATATTCTTACCCTGATAGATAAAGAGGGCGTAACGACTGAGCTCCCTCAGCTGACGAAGGATCAAGCCGCAGGAAGGCTTCTTGACTGTTTAGAACAGCTCTGCGTTACAACCCAGCTTTAACCCCTGAAAATGTGTGATTATCATGCAAGGTTTTTTATTCGGTCAGGAAGAACAGTGCCCTCCTGTTCCGTTACATACAGAATCATCATCGGAAGCACTGGCTCTGCTGTACAATTCATCAAAAGAGTGCCGCAAGTGCAGACTTGCTGAAACCAGACGAAACTTCGTTTTCGGTGAAGGAAATCCCAGTGCTGATCTTGTTGTTATTGGAGAAGCTCCCGGTGCCGATGAAGATGCTTCAGGCAGGCCTTTTGTAGGCAGATCCGGTCAGCTGCTTGATAAAATTCTTCTGGCTGCAGGATTTGCCCGCAAGGATGTTTTCATTTGTAATATACTGAAATGCCGGCCCCCCGGAAACCGTAACCCTTTGGCCGATGAAATAGAGCGCTGTATGCCCTTGCTGCTCGGTCAACTCCAGATTGTGAACCCTAAAATTATTCTTGTTCTTGGAAAAGTTGCTGCCAATGCCCTGTTTGAAAACAATCTTTCCTTAGGGTCGATGAGAGGTAACGTTAGAAAATGGAAAACGTATGATTGTTTTATTACCTATCATCCAGCAGCCCTGCTTCGTAACCCAAACTGGAAACATGGGTGCTGGCAGGATATACAATTGATGATGCACCATTACGAAAAAATATCGGGGACTGGACGATGAACAAGCAAGCCAGTGTTGCCATAGATTTCAGCAAAGATATCGATTTCAGTAAGGAAAGTCGCGTTCCACCCTACTCCACTGAAATTGAACAGGAGGTTCTTGCCTGTATTCTTCTTGAGGATGACCCAATAGAACTGGTTATCCAGATATTTGGCGATAATGGCGAGGAGGTTTTTTATGAGCGACGCCACCAGCTCATTTTTAAAGCGATGCTTCAGCTCTACCATAAACGGCAGGCGATCGACATCATTACGGTCAGTGAAGAGCTGCTGAAAATGAATGAGCTTGAACCCGTCGGCGGAAGGCACTACCTGGCCGAACTTTCGGGTAAAGTTATCAGCGCGGCAAATATCGAGTACTATGCGCGTCTGGCAAAGGAAAAGTTTCTCTACCGGAGAATGATTTCGATTTCGGCTAAAATTTCCGGAGCTGCTTACAGCTCATCGATGGATATCTTTGATCTGGTCGAACATGCTTCCCAGCAGTTTTTTAATATTTCTCAGGCTGGAATCAAAAAGAAAGCCTCTTTAATTAAAGAGCTTGTCAAAAATGGCATTCGGATGCTTGAGAGTCTGAGGGCATCGCAATCATCTGTTACCGGTGTAGGGTCCGGTTTTTCTGAATTGGATCAACTTACGGCTGGATTTCAACCGTCCGATATGATTATTATTGCGGCGAGGCCTTCTGCAGGTAAAACCGCATTAGCGCTTGCCGTGGCCCGTAATGCTGCTGTGGATTTCGATACCCCGGTGCTTTTTTTCAGCCTTGAAATGGCAGAGGTACAGTTGGCGATAAGGCTTATGTGTGCTGAGGCCTATGTTGAATCTCAGCTTGTCAGAACCGGACGGATAACTCCTGAAATGATGGGCAGGATTATCAACAGCATGGATAAACTCAATGAAGCAAAACTTTTTATTGACGATACTGCGGGTATTTCCATTATGGAACTTGCCGCAAAAACCAGAAGGATGAAGCAGGAGCACAATATCGGTATGGTTGTGGTAGATTATCTTCAGCTGGTGACACCTGTCAGGGATGGCAGAACAAACAGGGAGCAGGAGATCGCCCAGATATCCCGTTCACTGAAAGCGCTGGCCAAGGAACTGAATATTCCAGTCATTGCCCTCGCACAGCTTAACCGCTCTGTCGAACAACGCTCAGGTGACAGAAGACCTCAGCTCAGCGATCTAAGGGAGTCCGGATCTATCGAACAGGATGCTGATGTTGTGATGTTCCTTTCCAGACCGGAAATGTATGGCAAAGCAACGTTTGAAGACGGTTCTTCAACAAAAGATGTTGTTGAAATTGTCATCGGGAAACAGAGGAACGGCCCAATCGGGGATATACGGCTGTTATTCCTGAAAAATTATGGGCGTTTTCAGTCAACAGCCAACAGCTATGTTTCAGGCGGGGAGGGATCAAACACTTCTCATGAGGTGATGCATTACCTTCCATCATCGCCGGAGCCGGAAAAAACGAATGCCGGCACATTTATCACTCAGGACGACGCACCTTTTTAAATCCCCATTATGCCAGACAATAAACACCCATTGAGTTCCACGCGCAGAATGATAATACCTACGGAACCGGCCACAAGGCATCCCGAAGAGAGCTACAACGGGATCGGCGCATCAAAAGGCATAGCTATCGGTGAGTGCTATGTGTTCATAAAAGAAACGGGAAGTCATGAAGCCAGGGAACTGAACGAGAAAAATATAAACGAAGAGATTGAAAGGTTTCTCACTGCTCTCAACCGATCTGAAAAGGAACTGAAAAAAATTGAGCGGGTAACCATTAGAAAACTTGGCAAGGGATACTCCGATTTGTTTCAAGCTCAGATAATGATGCTTCACGATCCAGTGCTTATTGATGCAATCAGCGACCGTATACGTTTGGAACGTAAATCTGCACACCTGGTCATTGAAGAAGAGTTCGATCACTATGTTGCAAAGTTTATCAATTCCGATGATTTGATTTTTCAGGATCGTGCTGATGATTTGCATGATATCAAAAACCGGATCATCAGAAATCTTAACGTCAGAAAACTGCACTCATGGATACCGGAAGGTGTTATTGTTGCAGCCGATATTCTCTCCCCTGCAGATATTATTCTTTTGAGCCGCAACAATATCAAGGGATTTGTAACCGATTCAGGAGGAAGTACTTCGCATATTTCTCTGATATGCAAGTCTCTCAACATCCCTATAGTCGTAGGACTCGGCAACCTCTCACAAAAGATAACAACAGGTATGCAACTGATCATAGACGGAAGTACCGGAACGGTGATCACAAATCCTGAAGAAAAAACTATTGCGCAATATATCAGCAAAAAAGAGGCCGAGAAAAAATATGAAGAGGATACATCCCTTACGGCTATGCTCCCAGCTACAACAAAATGCGGAATAAGAATCACTTTTAACGCTAATATTGATTTCAAGGAAGAGCTGCACGCCGTAAGTCCTGCCGGAGCTGAAGGGGTAGGACTGTTCAGAAGCGAAAACCTCATTACCAATGGCAATAACGTACCCAAAGAGTCCGAACAGTTTTCCTATTATCTGGAAATGGCTGAAATGATCAGCCCCATGCCCCTTGATGTACGCCTGTTTGATATTGGAGGGGACAAACTGATCTACTCTCCGGTCAAGGAACCAAATCCCAACCTCGGATGGAGAGGCATCAGAATCCTGATTGATTTACCGGAGATACTCGATAACCAGCTCAGGGCTATAATACGCGCAAATATCCATGGTAACTTAGCTATTCTGATTCCCATGATCATTTCGGTCGATGAGATCCGGCATGTCCGGACAGCCGTAGATAAACATTATTCGGAATTAACCAGAGCAGGGGAGTGGGAGATTGAAAAACCTGGAGTCGGTGCAATGGTAGAGGTGCCGGCGGCTGTGGAGCTTATTGAAGAGATCACAAAATGTGCTGATTTCATCAGCATAGGAACCAATGACCTCACTCAGTACACACTTGCAGTTGACAGAAACAATGTCATTGTACAGAGTCTCTTTGAAAAATTCCATCCTGCAATTATCCGACAGTTGCACCGCGTCATCCAGACTGCCAATAAAAACCACTGCAAAGTTATAATTTGCGGAGATATGGGTTCAGACCCTCTTGCTCTGCCATACCTTTTAGGATGCGGACTGAGAAGATTCAGCGTGGTCACCTCAGATATCCCGAAACTTAAATCACTGGTCTCCCGCTACTCAATTGCCGAAACTGAAGCTCTTGCTATAGAGTGCCTGAAACTGGATACCTCTTCAAAGATCAAAGCCCGCCTGGAAGCCTTCCAGGCAGATCATTGACGAGATATCGAACGAGTGTTTCAAGGGCGCAAGTCCTCTATTTTCGCATTCTTGCGTACTGAAGCAAAATATTCAGCAAACAACTGTTCCTGTTTTGCACGGAGCAATTGCGGTGCTATACCGGCTTTTTCTGCTTTAAGGTCAAGCCCGGCAGGAAGAGTTTTCCTGCTCAGCATTACAAGGGCATAACCATCTGATGTTTTCACCGGATTAGAGAGCCTGCCTGCATCAAGTCCCGACATTGCCTCAACCAGAGGCCTGTCAACAGCGTATCCAGGAATAAATCCATCGCTCCAACGAATTTCATCAGCGGTGACCACATGCAGAGCGGGATTCTGTTCTGCAATTTTTTCAAGGGTCTGACCCGGTATTTTTGCCATTACAGCAAGTTTTTTCTCCAGAACCGCACTTTTCTTTTCACGTACAAGTTCGGCATTAATCCTCGATTTCAGCTCATTGTCAAGCAAGCGATATCCGGTATCATTCTTACCAGTCAGACGCATGACAAAAAAACCTTTTTCGGTTTCAAGAACATCCGAAAGGTCGCCTTCCTGCGCCTTAAAGGCAAATGCTGTAATTTTTTCACTGTACCCAATCGGTGCGACAGGCATGTGTCTGCCAAATTCAGCAGTTTTGTTAATTGTCAACCTGGCACTTGCAGCGCTCTTATCGAAACCTTTCTCTTTGGCGTTCTGCTGAAAAACCATAGCAAGACGACGTCCGCTATCTACCGTTTCCGTTGAAGGCTTTATTTTTCTGACTATCTCCGAACAGACAACTGCGGTCTGATCAAAACCGGTAACTTTGATAATATGAAGACCAAACTGTGTCTGAACCGGACCGACTATCGAACCCTGACGCGCATTGAAAACAGCCGCAGAAAATTCAGGGAGCATTCGGTCTTTGCTGAACCATCCTACGTCGCCACCATTGACGGCGCTGGCAATGTCGGCTGAATATTTTTTTGCAAGTGCCTCAAAGGGAACGCCGGCCTGTAGCTGTCTGGAGATAAGCATTGTGAGTTCGCGAACTTTTTGAACATCTTCCTTGCTTGCAGGATTGAAACGCAAAAGAATATGCGATGCCCTTGCAACAGGCTGGGCTAAAGAGGTGAGTTGTTTGATTTTTATCAAGTGATATTCACCCCGATCTGCTATCGGGCCGACAATAGTTCCCTGCTTTACATTAGATGAGCTGAATACAGTCTCCCCGACTGAAGGAGAAAAATCAGCACGACTATAGGTAACGTTGATACCTGTCGGACGGTCACTCTGCACTTTGACATAATCGGCGTCGTTGACAGGTCCGGAAAACTCGGTACGGATTGCTTCAAGTTCTTTACGAACTCCAAGACTGTCTTTTGATGAAGGTGCCAGAGGGAAAAAAACAAAATCGGCTTTTCTGGAAGGTACCTGTTTAAAAAGTTCTTTATGGTCATCATAATATTTTTTGATTTCCTCTTCCTTTACAGGAAAGTTGCTGTCGGCTCCTGCAAAGCTGAAGGGAACTGGAATAAAAGAGGCTGAAAACCGCGTAAACTGTCTGCTGACGATATCACTTATCTCCCTGTCTGTTACATGATCGAGGGTTTGCAGGGCTCTGATCAGTTTGTTGATTTTTAGTTCCCTGCGGACAATTTGCTCAACCTGCAGCCATAACTCTTTGCTGTGCGGGTCACGACGGGCAGTCTCCAATTTTTTTCGATCGATGACTCCGGTTGTCGGATTACTGAAATTCTGACGAATAACCATAGGTGGATTAGGACTATCAAGTGCTTCGACAACTTCCTGGTCTTGAAGTCCAATGCCGAATTTCACAAACTGCTCTTCCAGCAAGGTCTGGTCAACAACGGTATTCCATGCCTGTTCCTGAAGTCCGAGTTCGGTTTCCGACGTGACTTCAGCGCCAGGATTATTTCTCCTGTAATTCTCGGTATACTCCTTGTATACCTCATCATATTGACTGAATGGAATAGACTTTCCATTGATTTTACCCGCCTGATTGGATTTGCCGGAAAATCCCGAAAAATTCATACCCCATTCAAAAACAATCAGCGCAAGAAATGCCGCTAAAAGCGTATACAATATAATATGAGTCTTATCCCGCAAGCTGGACATTACAGCCATAGATTATCCCTTCGTTAAGATGTTGTTAAAAAACAGTGTCGTTCCACCCTTCCCTGCCGACCAGCGGCACAAAAGAGAACTGCTGAAATATCTCTTTCCTGAAATCATTGCCCGATCTGCGGATAACCGTCATCTGCTGGGAACAGGAGCCACCTATAGGAATAACCATACAACCGTTCCGGGCAAGCTGATCCAACAATGTCTGCGGTTCCCGAGGAGCTCCGGCAGTAATCATAATACCATCAAAAGGAGCTTCACTCTTCCAGCCAAGTGTCCCGTCTCCCAAGCAACAGGTGATATCCAGACCGAGCATGGCAAAATGTTTTTCTGCCCTTTCATAAAGCTCAGCTATCCGTTCAACCGTAAAAACCGTGTAACCGAGGTGATCAAGAATTGCTGCCTGATAACCTGATCCTGTACCAATTTCGAGCACTTTTCCCGAAGAGCAGCGTTCAACGAGCAAGGCAGTCATAAAGGCTGCCGTGAAGGGTTGAGAAATGGTCTGTCCAAACCCTATTGGATAAGCTGCGTCGCTGTAAGCTAACTCTCTGGCTTCTCTGTCAAAAAAAAGATGGCGTGGAACCTCAAGAAAAGCATCAAGGACACGCTTGTTGACAATACCATACCGCTGCAACGTTTCAACCATCTCCCTGCGCCTGAGCTCATGAAGTTGTTCCGACTTTTTCATCGAAAAAACACCATTTGTGCTGTTACCGATCGAAAACATCCTGAAACACTTATCTTTCAATCAAGAGAAACGGAGATTCTATTCCTTCCTCGCTCCGGATCGCTAATATTGCATCAAAAACAACAAAAAACAATGTCTGGCTCACAGTTTACCATTTTTGGCAGTAAATACCCTATGGGTTCCTATATCCTCTTCATTAGAATTTCCAGCTCTTTTACGCTTGCATTCGGAAGGTTTCAGCAATCCAGACAGTTTACCATAGCAGAAGGTGACTATATCTACGTCGGCTCTGCACTGGGCCGTTCGGGAAATCCTCTTGCCAGAAGGCTTATCCGACATGCTTCGCGTTCCAGAGGAAAGCCGCCCCATACCATCAGGAGTTCGATAATAAAACAGTTCTCCCTGGATGAGGTAACTGGAAACTGCACCTTTGAAATTACAGAGAAAAAACTCCACTGGCATATTGATTATCTTCTTGAGCATCCTGAGACTGAAATAACCCATGTCGTCATCATAGGAAATCCTGAAAGAATGGAGCACAAGCTGTCTGAGTTTCTCGCCGACCTCAATGAAACATCTCAGCTTGCACCACGCCTCGGCGCTCAGGATACACGAAACAGTACTCATCTTCTCCGTGTCACCGGTTGGCAAAAGATTCTTGAACAGCTCATGCAATACATTCCGCTCTTGAACGATGCTATCGACATGGAATAAAGCTAGTGTCAGGTCACTCATATAAAGTCGCATAAAAAGCGTTAACTTATTCTTCATGATCAACCAACCAAAATTTGGCTATGAAGAAGTACAAAGTGACCCTGACTCAAGAAGAACGAAAGAAACTGGAAGCACTCAGCGGCAAAGGAAAGCACGCCGCTCAAACCGTGCTGAATGCCTTGATTTTACTGGCATGTGATGAAGGTGAATACCAGACCGAACGCTCAATAAATGAAACCATTGCTCGCGTTCTGAATATCAGTATGAAAACGATTGATAGAGTAAAAAAGCGATTTGTAGAAGAGGACTTTGATGTGGCCCTCACAGGCAAACCTTCAACACGAGTGTATCGCCGGAAAGCGGATGGTGACGTTGAAGCTCATTTGGTAGCCTTGAGCTGCTCACCCGCACCTGAGGGGCATCAACGCTGGACCCTGAGATTATTGGCAGATAAAGCAGTTGAGCTGGACTATGTGGACAATATTTCCTACGAGACCGTCAGAAGGGTTTTAAAAAAAACGTCATTAAACCCTGGAAGAAGGATGGATGGATAATCCCACCGCTCAGTGATGGAAATTTTGTAGCCCATATGGAAATGGTGCTTGACGTTTATAAGCAACCCTATGATCCATTGTATCCGGTTGTCTGCATGGATGAATCACCAAAGCAGTTGATTGCTGAAACAAGAACACCGATACCGGCAAGAGCTGGGCAGTTGGCCAGATATGATTATGAATACAGCAGGAAAGGAACCTGTAACATTTTTATGGCCAATGAACCATTGGTCGGAAAACGGATGGTTCAAATAACCACAAACAGAAAAAGAGTTGATTGGGCAAGATTCCTTGAAGAAATAGCCAGTGAGTACAAGCATGCAGAACGGATTACACTGGTGATGGACAATCTCAATACGCATGAGCCAGGCTCATTATATCATGCATTTAACCCAAATAAAGCAAAGATGTTATTGGACAGATTCGAATTTGTGTATACACCAAAACACGGAAGTTGGCTGAATATGGCAGAGATAGAATTGAGAGTTTTGACGACTCAGTGCTTGGATCGTCGCATTGATACGATTACAGAAGTCAGGTCGCAGGCAGCAGTATGGGAGAATGAACGAAACAATAAAAATTCTAAGATAAATTGGCGTTTTACAACCGAAAAAGCAAGAATCAAGCTGTTGCGCCTTTATCCGACAATTGAGGAGTGACATGACACTAGGAAGTATTGTGCTTATTAAGGAGGATGCAGCACCAAAATCTGAAGTGATTGATGGGCAGCAGCGCTTAACAACCCTGACCATCTTTTTGGCGGCATTGACTTCTTTTATGACAGGAGGAGATCGTGATACACTTTATAGATATATCGTCGAACCTGGTAATAGATTTGAAGGGCTTGCTCCAAAGCCACGGCTTACGCTGAGAGAACGAGACCGTGATTTTTTTACGAAGTATGTCCAAGAATTAAAATTTGATGAACTGGATGCACTCGGCGCACAATCACTTGAAAACGAGTCGCGAAAAAATATCCAATTAAATAGTAGACTGCTCCTGAATCGTATCAAAAAAAATTTTGCTGGCAGTGAAGATCGGTTGCAGGATTTTATTGCTTTTCTCCTTCAGCGTTGCTTTCTTGTTGCGGTATCTACTCCAAACCAGCAATCGGCCTTCCGGGTTTTTTCGGTAATGAACAGCCGGGGACTTGACTTGCAACCAACCGATATCATCAAAGCTGACGTTATTGGAAAGATGCGTTCACCAAGAGATCAAGATAGTTACAATGACCGCTGGGAGGATATGGAAGTTGAGCTTGGTAGGTCAGGCTTCAATGATCTTTTTGCTTATATCCGCATGATCTATGTGAAGAAAAAAGCAACTCGTTCTTTACTGGAAGATTTTCGTGAGCATGTTATCCCTAGAGCAAGTACAACCCAGTTATTAATTGAGACTGTGCTTGAGCCATTTGCAGAGGCTCTTGCAACGTTGAAAGGATCGAATTACATGTCAGATAGTGATGCAAATAAGATCAATGGTTATTTACGCTGGCTAAATCGCATCGATAACTCTGATTGGTTACCGCCAGCAATACTATTTTTCTCTC
>Ga0118677_10008002_pt1 | contig 17159 bp, 8 predicted proteins | sample AliMusrvi5mmetaG_FD_86154 | JGI IMG/M metagenome (GOLD analysis project Ga0118677, IMG submission 86154) | reverse complement strand
TCGTCAGTTTGGTGGGAACCTCAAAGAAAGCTGAAATAACCCCAGCGCCAACCCCGCCCAAGACCCCACCCCGGCCACCGCCACTCAAGCCCCAGAAGCCTGAAGTTCAGGCCGCCGCCGAATCGACCAGTAAAATTACAAAAAGTTATGGCAATGGCGCTCGCTATACCGGCCAGCCCATCTCACTCACCAAGCGATATGAGGGCGAAATCATTTTCCCTGACGGATCGCGATACTCTGGACAGCTCGTTGCGAACCAACGGGATGGCCAAGGCAAACTGACCCTCCCCAGTGGCGCTCAGTATGAGGGATCCTGGCAGCACGATGCTCGCTATGGACTTGGGGCTGCAACCTTTGCGAATGGCGACAAATATACAGGTCAGTGGAAAAATGACGCCATCGACGGTGAAGGAACCTACACCTTTATTAACGGTGGCCAAATTTCCGGCCAATGGAAGAATGGCCATCTCGCCAGCGGGAATGGATCCTTTCAGTTTGGCGAAAGCGACCAATACAACGGTGATTGGAAGAATGACATGATGCATGGCCAGGGGACCTATATCACGTCCGGGGGCATCAAAACGACCGGCTACTGGGAGAAGAATAAGTTCATGGGCAGCCAGCCCCCTTCCCGGTAGGGGATGATGGGTTATAGCGCCACACCGTCGCAAACGGCGTGATTTTGCTCTTGTCTATAGAAACCCCTCCGCCATAATGGCACCCTGTTTTGTTTGCAGAAAACCTGTTGAGGATAAGGAAAACAACTATGAAGCAAATCAAGATATTCCTGAATGAAGATGAAATGCCGCGCCAGTGGTACAATATCGCCGCCGACTTCCGCCATGCCATGCCCCCACCGGTAACACCCGAAGGCAAACCGGTGACACCCGATATGCTGGCCCCGGTATTCCCCATGAATCTGATTGAGCAGGAAGTCAGCACGCAAAGATGGATCGATATCCCTGACGATGTCCTTCAAATCCTCTGGCAGTGGCGCCCGAGCCCGCTCTGCCGCGCCTACCGGCTTGAGCAGGCGCTCAAAACTCCCGCCAAGATTTATTACAAGAACGAAGGGGTGTCAGCCCCCGGCAGTCATAAACCCAACACCGCTGTCCCGCAGGCTTATTACAACAAGGTCTTCGGCATCAAACGGCTCGCAACGGAGACGGGCGCCGGACAATGGGGTAGTTCGCTTGCCATGGCCTGCCAGATGTTCGGCCTGGAATGCAAAGTCTACATGGTGAAAATCAGCTTCGAGCAGAAACCCCTGCGCAAAATCATGATGCGCACCTGGGGTGCCGAATGCGTCGCCAGCCCGAGCATGGAGACCAATGCCGGGCGCACCGTCCTGCAAAATGATCCCAATTGCCCCGGCAGTCTGGCCATTGCCATCAGCGAAGCCATTGAAGACTGCGTCACTCACAAGAACACCCGCTATGCCCTGGGCAGCGTGCTGAATCATGTGCTCCTGCATCAGACCATCATCGGTTTGGAAACCAAGAAACAGTTTGAAAAAGTGGGCCTTTATCCGGATATCGTTATCGGTTGTGCCGGCGGCGGCTCCAATTTTGGCGGAATGGCCTTCCCGTTCCTGGCCGACAAAATTGCCGGAACCCGGAACCCGAAAGTCATCGCCGTGGAACCCTCGGCCTGCCCAAAAATGACCAAGGGGCAGTTCGCCTATGATTCCGGGGATGTGGCCATGATGACGCCCCTGCTGCCCATGCACAGTCTCGGCCACACCTTTGTGCCGGCGCCGATCCATGCGGGTGGTTTGCGGTATCACGGCATGGCCCCCCTGGTCAGCCACGCCCTGCGCGAAGGCCTGATCGAAGCCCAGGCCATTCCCCAGTTGGAATGTTACCGGGCCGCCATGGCCTTCTCCCAGGCGGAAGGCTATATCCCCGCGCCCGAAACCTCCCACGCCATCGCCATGGCCATCCGCGAAGCGAACCTGGCGCGGGAAGAAGGCAAGGAGAAGGTCATTGTCCTGAACTGGTCCGGCCACGGCATTATGGACTTGAGCGGCTATCAGGCCTTCTTCGACGGCAAACTGACCGATTACGTTCTGCCAGACGACGAAATCGCCAAGGCCCAAGCCTGCTTGAAAGACCTGCCGAAGCCTCCGCCGCTGAAGTAATCAAAAGCTAAAAACCCCCATCTGAAACGTTTCAGATGGGGATTATAGGTTCCTGTCTTCCTTTTCCATCCGCTGTAAACGCTCCGCCAGATCACGGGGGACAGTGAACACCATCTTCTTCCCGCGCCGTTTCTCCACCAATACCCCACGCGCCTTCAGAAACCGTTTCTGTTGTCACGATCAACGCTGGCTACGGCAAATGTCCCCAAACAACGGCTCTGTATGAGAAGGTATTGGAAGCGTTTTTTGCGTGACATATCGTGGCCGGTATCGGCTATTCGACATTATGAGGCTTCCCATAATGCCCGAATCGGGACAGCATGTAAACGGTCACCAAAACTTGCACAATATTCGCCATCATACAGCACCACACCGCACAAGAATTTCCCGCCAACCGTATCGCGAAGCATCCGCAGGCCTTTGAAATCACCGGCTGTCACCGTGGCAGAAGCTTTGACTTCGATTCCCGCCACCTCGTGGGCACCACGTTCCAAAACTATATCCACCTCAACGCCATCCCGGTCCCGAAAATGATGAAACATGATAGGTTTGTTGTGCCATTCCGCCTGACGACGTATTTCTTGATACACAAACGTCTCCAACAATTGACCCAACAGGGCACGGTCTTTGATCAGGGCATCAACGTCAGCCCCCAGCAGCGCACAGGCCACGCCGGTGTCTCCCAAGTGAAGTTTTGGGGTTTTGACCAGACGATTAAGTCTGTTGTTATGCCAAGGAGAAAGATTCTCCAGAAGGAATACACGTTCCAGCAGCGTTACATAATCCCGAATGGTCGGACGGCTCAACTGGAACGGAGACGAAAGGTCACACACATTCAAAAGCCTTGCGGTCTGCCCCGCAGCAAAAGCCAGAAGCCGAGGAATGATATGGAGCGAGCTAATACGAGCCAGACCGCTCACATCACGCTGAACCAATGTCTCGATATAATCCCGATACCATGCCGTTCGCCGACGTGGCAGGGCTCTGACCTGTGCCGCAGGATAGCCTCCAGCCACGATTCTTTCTGCTAATTCAGTTCCTAGCCGTTCGCAGGTACGGGTTTTGAAAGCATCCCCAAACAAAGTCTCCAGGAACTCAGATGGCACACCCAAGAGTTCGCACTGGGAAAGCGGGTGCAAGCGTAATATTTCCATCCGCCCAGCCAGTGAATCCGAAAGCCGGGGCGCCAGTAACACGTTCGCCGAACCGGTAAGGATGAACCTGCCAGGCACACGACGCTTATCAACCGCCGATTTGATCGAAACAAACAGCCCCGGCACGCGCTGAATCTCATCGAGAATGACACGTTCAGGAAGGTCAGCCACAAATCCGGCCGGGTCATACTCCGCCGCCTTCAACACAACCTCATCATCGAAATTGAAGTAAGTGTAACCAGCCTTGTCACCTACCATGCGTGCCAGAGTGGTCTTGCCACACTGACGCGGACCATGAATCAACACCACCGGCGTATCCGTCAACGCCTCGGTCAACCGCTGCTGGACAAAACGAGGATGAAGTATCGGGGTTTTCATAACGGCTAAACATAATCTTACACTACGGCTGATTGCAACCTTATATTACGGCTGATTGCAACCTTTGTAGCGACTAGCGGAAGGTATGCGCAGGGACATGGATTGCGGCGTTGTTCATGGTCAAGTTTGAATAGAGGAACGGCGCGGAAAATAGTTTCGCAAGACCTTGATAAACTGCATGTTACAAAAAGTCCAGCCGGCTGGACTTTTCCGTTTTCCGAGGGAAGTTCGCCGTCTTCTGCTTGAATCCCACCTGGATTGGCGTATATTCTGCCGTCTTTATAGCGGGAGCCTCACGATCATGAATGAACATTATCCGTTTACTGAAATCGAGCCCAAGTGGCAGAAGTATTGGCAGGATCAAAAGGTCTTCAAAGTGGACACCTCGATCCATCAGAAAAAATACTACTGCCTGACCATGTTCCCCTACCCGTCCGGCACCATGCATGTGGGGCATGGCCGGAATTACATCATCGGCGATGCCGTGACCCGCTACAAAATGGTGCGCGGCTTTCGCGTCCTGTCCCCCATGGGCTGGGATGCCTTCGGTCTGCCGGCTGAAAATGCGGCCAAACAGCGCGGGGTTCATCCCAAGGAATGGACCTACAGCAACATCAAGCAGATGAAGCGTCAGCTCCAGTCCTGGGGCATCGCCTATGACTGGGATCGCGAAATCGCCACCTGTCACCCGGATTACTATAAATGGACCCAGTGGGTCTTTCTTAAACTCCATGAACGCGGCCTGGCTTTCCAGAAAAATGCTCCCGTCAACTGGTGCGACTATTGCACCACCCTGGCCAATGAGGAAGTCCTTGCCGATGGCACCTGTGAACGCTGCGGCCGCAAAGTGGTTAAGAAAGACCTGACCCAGTGGTTCTTCAAGATCACCGAATATGCCGGCAAGCTGCTTGACGATTTGTCTTTGCTCGATCAATGGCCCGAGAAGGTTCGCACCATGCAGGGCAATTGGATTGGCCGCTCCACTGGCGCCAAGGTCGATTTCACCGTCGCAGAAACCGGCGATCCCTGCCCCGTCTTCACCACCCGGCCCGACACCATCTATGGCGTCACCTTTATGGCCCTGGCCCCGGAACATCCGCTGGTCGAAAAACTGCTCAGGAACAACCCGCGCGCCGCGGAGATCAAGTCCTTCGTTGAAAAAGAAAAGATGGTCTCGGCCGCCGAACGCACCGATGACACCACCAAGAAGGAAGGCGTCTTCACCGGCTTTCACGTCCGGAATCCTTATAACGGCGACCTCGCCCCGCTCTGGATCACCAATTACGTCTTGATGGAATACGGCACCGGCGCCGTCATGGCCGTCCCCGCCCACGATCAGCGTGATTTTGACTTCGCCAAGACCTATAACCTGCCCATCAAGGTCGTCATCCAAAACCCGGCAGGAACGCTTGATGCCGCCGCCATGACGGAGGCCTATGTCGAAGACGGTATCATGGCCAACTCCGCCCCCTTCAACGGACAGAACAATCGCGAGGCCATGACAGATATCATTCAATTGGCCAAGGATAAGGGCTTCGGCGATTTCACCACGCATTACCGGATCCGCGACTGGCTGATCAGCCGCCAGCGGTATTGGGGCTCCCCCATCCCGATCATTCATTGCCCGGATTGCGGCGCCGTCCCGGTTCCAGAAAAGGATCTCCCTGTTCTGCTCCCGGATGACGTGGACTTCAAAACCGAGCGCGGTAATCCCCTGTCTTTTCACGAAGGCTTCATCAACACCACCTGCCCGAAGTGCGGCAAGGCGGCGCGGCGTGAGACCGACACGCTGGCTCAGTGGATTTGCTCCTGCTGGTACTACCTGCGTTACGTCAACCCGCGCGACAACACGGTGGCGTACAATAAAGCAGATGTGGATTACTGGCTGCCGGTGGATCAATACATCGGCGGCATTGAACACGCCGTACTTCATTTGCTCTATTCGCGTTTTATCCTGAAAGTCCTGCATGATGCCGACACCTGTTCATTCCGGGAACCGTTCAAAGCGCTGTTTACGCAGGGCATGATCTGCAAACGCAGTGAGAAAGATGGCCAGCTCTATAAGATGTCAAAATCCAAGGGCAACGTGGTCTCGCCCGACGAACTGATCCGCGAGTACGGCGCCGACACCGTACGCCTCTACACGCTGTTTATCGGGCCGCCGGAGAAAGATGCCGAGTGGAGTGACACCGCAGTGGAAGGCTCCTTCCGGTTCCTGCGCCGGATCTGGCGCCGGGTTCAAGAAACCCACGCCCTGCTTCAGGCTTCCGCCAAACTGAAAACCGATCTTGCCAAAATGGAGACCCCCGAACGGGATCTTTACCGGAAACTGCACGAGAGCATCGCTAAAATTACACACGATCTCGAAGGCGCGTTTCAATTCAATACTGCCATCGCCCAGATCATGGAGTTGATGAATGCGGTGGAAGCGATGAAGATCGATTCCAACAGCAGTGAGCAATGCCGGGCCGTCTACCGCGAAACCATTGAGACCCTGGTGGTACTGATCTCACCCTTTGCCCCGCATATCGCCGAAGAATTGTGGGTCGAACTGGGACATCAGCCGAGCGTGCTATCTGCTCCCTGGCCTCAAGTTAACGAAAAGGCACTCGCACGGGATTCCATTGAGATTGTCATACAGCTTAACGGAAAAATCAAAAACCGGGAGGTCATTCCGACCCGTCTGACACCCAAGGAGATCGAGACTCTTGTCCTGACGTTGGATCACGTGAAGCAGATGCTGAGCGGGCTCACCATCCGCAAGGTGGTTGTGATCCCCGGCAAACTGGTCAATATCGTGGCAACCCCATGAACCGCTGGCTTGCAAAACTGAGAGACCTGACCCGCTCCACGTTCAGTCTGACCTCCGGCGAACGCAAAGCCATCGGCCTTGTGCTGGCACTCGCTTTATTGGGACTCGGTGTCAAATACTGGCATGCAACTCACGGGCGGGAAACCACCACTCAAAGATAGCCGGTTCTGTCGCGTGCTACCCGTCGATCAAGACATCCCCCTCGCGCAGAAGGATGGGAGTCATTTGGATGCCGAGTTCTTCCTCAAAGCGGCGGACCAACCGGAGATCGCGATCCGTAAGCAGGGAGATGGCGCAGCCCTTGGCGCCGGCACGCGCTGTTCGCCCCACCCGGTGAAGATAGGCTTTGCTGTCGCTGGGAATATCAAAATTCACAATATGCGTCACCCCTTTGATATCCAGCCCCCGGGCCGCCACGTCGGAGGCAATCATGACGGTTACACGATCGCCCCGGAAATCATCCATTGCCTTCTTGCGTTCTTCCTTGGTGAAGGCCCCATGCAAGTCCGCCACCTTGATCTTATGATGGGCCAATTTCGAGGCAATCACCTCGGCATTCTCGTTGCGATGAACAAACACCAACGTCCGGGGTGGATTCAGCGCACGGATTAATTTCCTCAGCCAATCGGGCTTCTCCCGCTCTTCACAGACCAGATAAAGATGTTCAATATCCGGATTCACCCTCGCCACTCCCGCCCGCACCATCACCAAACCGGGCGCCATGACGTTGGCCTCACGCGTCGCCTCGGCCTGTTCGGTGGCCGACACAAAAACCAGCTGCCGCCCCGGCGGCGTAAATTTCACAATCGCCCGGACCGACGACAAACTCTCCGCGCTCAATAACCGGTCCGCCTCATCCAGAACCACACTCTTAACCAGGCCGGTCTTCACTTTATTCAGAGAAATCATTTCACGGATACGACCGGGCGAACCGATGATGACCTGGGGTTTCTTTTTGAGTTTGTCAATTTGCCGTTGCATCTGCGTTCCCCCGATCAGAAGCACAGACCGGATAGGCAACCCCGAGTTGACGGCCAAAGCGCCCGCTTGACGCTGAATCTGAATAGCCAATTCGTGGGTCGGCACGACCACGATCATCTGGGTCGCCGCCAGGGCGGGATCGATTTTTTGAAATAATGGCAACAAGTAGGCCAGCGTTTTTCCGGTTCCTGTTTCAGAGTTGAGATAGGCGCTCTTTCCCGCCAGCAAAACCGGCAGGGCTTCCACCTGAATAAGCATGGGGTCGGTGATCTTCTCGGCAGTCAAAGCCGTCACCAACGACGGCAGCAATCCCAATTCGGTGAATGTCATAAAGGACCCCTCGTAACTTGAAATGGGTTAGTATAACAAAATTCACTTAGGAATCGCCATTAAAAGACACCCTCGGCTCCTACCACCGAACGTTCAGATTGGCTTCCACGGTCGAACGCTTATAGATCGGGCCCTCCTGATACTGGTAATCAGCCTCGATATTCAACCGCTGGGTAATCCGGTAGGTACCGGCTATTTTCCCACCCACCACATAACGCCAATCTGAGTTGCGTTCCTTGGCATATCCGGCCTGTCCGCTCAACTGCCCGCCCCACTTGACGCCAGTTCCCTGCAGGGCGGCATAGATCTGATGCTGCTGCAATTCGGTTGGCGACCAATATTCGGGCACTGCCGTCGTACTGTCGGCAAACCGACCTGCATACCCCACGCCAATATAAGGCGTTTCTTTCAAGCGCCGGATCAAGCGCACATCACCCCACCAGGTATTGTTGCCATCGCTCCGCTGGGTCAGCGAAAGGTCGGCAAAGCAGTCCCAGAAGTCAAACAGCCGGGAATAGGTTTCCGCCCCTTCACGGTGCGATGTGATCCCCTTCCGCAGGGCCTCCACTGTATCCATCATTTCCATCCGGCTGATGAGATTCACATACCCCTTAAGCCAGGGATCCGGCATATGGAGAAGCACCCGCCACCCGGTCTCATCCGGAAGGGTATCCATCAGCCACTCCTGTAAACCGGCCTCCACCCAGACTTCCGGCGCCACATAGGCCAGGAAACCCAGATCCACAGAAGCCGCCCGTTCATGCCCCTGCCCTTTCAACTCCCAGCTATGACGCTTGAGCGCCGCTTCCCAACGCAGCCAATCCTTGACCGGCCCTTCAGCGCTTCCTCCCACTTCCCAGTAACGGCGTTGCTCATTATCCTTCCAGGCCATCCCATCCAGTGTCGCAGTGGGACGCCGCATGTTCGTGACCTTCTCTAAAAGAGCGGCAGGCCGCGGGTCATCCGCCGGAGCCAACTTGACTGCCTCGTGCGACATTTTGAGGGCCTGCACCAAATCCCCCTCGATCGCGGAATTCGCCCCCTGATTAAAGGTGATTTCAAACGGATCCGCGCCGGCCTCCGCCGCCTTACGGAACCAATGCGCCGCCACTTCACTCTGGCCATGCCAATAAAATAATTTGGCCAATTCAAGCCGGGCCCGCACCACCGGATTGCCTCTCAGGATGTGATTCTCCAGGGCCGCGGAATCCCACGACGGGGGTACTGTTTTCGCGGGCAAACGTAATGGATCGGGTTTTCCCGAGAGAAACCCGTTGTCATCGCTACAAACAGCCGTTGAAAATGACCGGGCCACGGCATTTGAAAGCGCATCGATGGCGGCGGGCTCGGTGTCAAGCGACAGCTGGCCATAATCGCCACCCGGATAATAGAACAGGGACGGCTTGACATTGACCGCTGCAACGGCAGACACCAGTTCCTTCACGCGGTTCGCCATGGTTTCCTGAGATTCCCGGGTCCCCTGGCTCACAATGCGATGAGTAAGGGGATTTCCTTCAACCCCATCCGCCCTGACCGGAACCGCATCCGATTTCGCGAGTGTCAGCCCAAACATCCATCGTCCACTCTGCTTCAACTCCGCCAGACGCTGAGGCGACGCCATCCGGGGCAGCACCACTTGCAGGTTGCGTGGATCGACCACCATCACGGCGGAGGCGTTAAACTTCTTGAGCACCGGATCCACCGCCTCGATCACCGCGCGATCCGGCTTAACCAGGATCAGCATCACGGTTTTCTTTTTTTGAGGAGTGGCCGGCAGTTCGGTTACAAAGGTAAAGCCATTGGAGGCCAGACAGGCGATATGCGAATTGATCTGTGCGGCCGTATTTCTGCCGGGATAATCATAAACGGTCGTATCCCCATAGAGCAAAATGGCGGTCACCGCTTTTTCGTTCCGATTCGCCAGCGGCTCCATGATGCGTATGGCACGGGAGAATCCATCGGCCTCCGCCAACGTCATGGCATAGCGCCTGACGGCCATGTCATCCCAGGGCCTCGCTTCGGCCAATCGTTCCGCATAGGGAATGGCTTTACGGGGTCGTTGCGCCACGAGTTCACGGTCCCTCAGGGCCACAAGGCTGGGAGCAAAGAATGGGTTTCGTCCCAGGAATTCCTGATGCTTATTCATGGCCTCTTCACCCCGGCCACAGGCATCCAGTGCGCGAGCCCACAACAAGGATAGCGACGCTGAACCCGGATCATCCGGCAAGCTGGCCTGGGCGGCGGCCAAGGTGGAAGTGGGGGCGCCCACGGTCTCGATAGCCTCCAGATTTTCAGCCAGACTGCGCCGCAACGAGACCGACCCGGCAAATTTAAGTCCTTCCTGCGCCTTCTGAACCGCCTCCGCCGACCGACCCAATGCGGTCAGGATCTGGGTCAGCAATTCATACCCCAGGGTTGTGGGCTTGAACTGAAGGGCCTGAGTCAGCGTTTCAACAGCATCCCGCCCTTTCCCGGTGCGATATTGAGCCATGGCCATTTCCGTTGCATAGAAGGAAACATCCGGCATGGCGAGATGTAAGAACTGCCAGACCTCGAGCGCCTTTTGATCCTCACCTAGGTCAGTCCACATCATTGCCAGAGTATCCCGCAATGGCGCCCCCCCTTGATCCACCCGCAATGCCATCCACTCGGCTTCCTGGCGGGCTTTTTCAATATTGCCCAGCTTGATCTGACAATCGAAAAGATTTTTATGGATATCCGTCTGATCCGGTTCTGCCACCACACTGGCCTGATACGCCGTCAGGGCCGCGACATAATCCCCCTTCATTTCCGCCAGCTTGCCCTCCACCCCCGCCCGTACCGCCACGGCCGTCGCATGGGCCAACAGATTGCTCAGCAACTGCATGCCGCGGGCAGACTCATTGGCGCGCTGCGTCAGGTTCCAAGCCACCGTCCAAGTCAGGCGATTGGGATCGCGATTCAGGGATTTGTCAAAAAGATTCATTGCGGAAGCCAGATTGCCCCGGTCCGTCTCATCCCGCCCATAGGTAAAATACAAATCCGCTATTTTTAAATTCAGATCCGGCCGTCCCGCCAGAGCGACCGCGAGGGCGTCAAGCGTCTCAATCGAACCCGCCACCCCGGAACAGATACGCAGGGCGTCACTGATCAGGGATATTTCAGCAGCCGTCCCTGTGGCCGCACAGGAGGAAATATAGGGGTTGAAATACTCGGGGGTTCCGGCCACCACGCCGTTCACCGTGCGGGCTGACCCCAGATAGAGTCCAGTCATCGCCCGATCCGCCCCGTCCGCCCAAGCCTTGGCAAGAAACGGTTCTGCGGCCCGCATACGCCCTCCCTTGAAAAATTCCAATCCGGTGGCAAGCAGGGGCGTCTGGGGCAACCACTTTTGATGCTGCTCAATCGCCCAGTCTTTCTTCCCTTCCTCCGCCATACGCCCGACCACCTGTCGCACAAAACGCTCGCGATCCGCCACCCCCAGCGCCAGGGCTTTTTCCCAGGGAATGATGGCATTTGTCTTTTCTCCCATGGCCCAAAGCGTCCAGCCCAATTCCTGTTGGGCCACCCCATTGGTGGCCTTGATACTGATGGCCTTTTCCAGCGCCGCTTTTGCTTCAGCATATTGCTGGCGCCGTTGCTGAACAATACCCAGCTGCAACCACGCCTCTGCATTCCCGGCATCATTCGTAATCGCAAGTGACGACATCCGATAGGCGGCATCCAACTCATTTTCCGCCATAAGTGCCTTCGATTTTTTTGTCAACACCGTCCGATCCAACTCAACCGCCTTGGAAACATCCCCCACCGCCAACCAGACTTCGGCCAAATCCTTCATCGGTTGCCCCGATATTTCCTTCCCCATGCCTTCAATGGTCTTGAGTTCGCGATGTGACTCCTCCAGCTTGCCGGCCGTCACCAGATCCCTTACTAGAAACACGCGGAGCACCAGCTGATCAGGCAGATCCGAAAGGCTTTTGCGATAGCCCCGTACTGCGGCCTCTAAATCCCCTTGATAATGGGCTACGCGGGCCTTCATGCCTTCCAGGATCACAGGCTTTTTAACCGCAGGAATCAATGCCGCCAGGCTGGCGCATACCGCATCGGGCTTGGCGACCTGGTCTTCCTGTAAAACCCAGTCGGCCCAACTGGCCCGGTTAGGATCCAGCTTCATGGTCTGCCGGTACAATTGCAGCGCCGTGACCCCATCGCTCCGGCGTCGCACCGTGGCGGCGGCCTTCTCAAACTTATCCGCCAAAGCAACCCGTTTTTCCAGCTCTGCCGGATACCGCGACTCCAACTGCTTCCATATATCCATCATGGCGGAATCGGTTTTCATCAAAAGCACACAATCCCACAAAAGTTCGGACTGCTCACCATTCAAAACAGTCGGAGGTTGTTCCAGTGTTACCCTCAGACAAGCAACCACCCGCCCCCAATGGCCACGCCGACTTTCGACGGAAGCCAGATAGAGCGCGACCCCGTCCCGATTATCATTGGCCTCCCAGGCCGCATCCAAAAAGGGAACCGCTGCCAGATGCCGGTCACCCTTATAAAGGGAGATACCCAGCTCACTGAGCCTGAACCCCGGCTTCCAGAGCTTGAACAATTCCAGCGCCTTCGCCTCACTCCCTGTTTCCGCCAATTGGGTCAGCACGCGCTTGATAATGGCATCACGGTCCCCCACGCCGGATTGGACCAGAACCTCTATGCTGGCAAGCGCCTTCTCGCGATCCTCATTCCAGATCAGCCAGGCAAATTCACGATTGAGGACCGGATCCCGGGGCGCAATCAGCAAGGCGGTTCGAAACGCCTGTAAGGCCGCATTGGTTTCCCCCGCCTGCATGCGAAGCGTCCCCATCAATTTCCAACCCTCCGCATATCCGGAGTCCCGTGCGATGGCCGCTTCAGCCAGGGATCGGGCCTTCACCTGATCCCCCGCCGCCATAGCATCACGCCCAGCCTGGACCATTTTGATCACCGACCCCTTTGAAACATCCGGCGCATTGGAGGATTGCGCCATCCCGACATGCCCGGCGAGGATCATCACCACCATCGTGAATCCGAGTCTTTTCATGGATTCTTTCCTTGTTCAGACCACACCACCACTTGATCGACCCGCGGAATTCTGCGGATCACCGACTCATCCTGTACCACCAACTGGGAAGGCGGATGCCGGCGTAAAAACGCTCCCGCCGCCTGCATCGCATTTGTTCCCGTCATATCCAGCCACACATGATCCATTTGATTGGTCACCGCCAAAAGCATCGACTCGCCCGCTTTAACCCGGTGCATGATTTTGAAGCCCTGGGCGCGCAACGGGTCGATCCAATCCGCCTGCGAGGGCGCCACCACAAACCCTTTGATAAAAGGCCGCAAATCCTGACGGTTCAATTGCGCCATCATGGCCTCCATCTGAGTGGCCGACGCCACACCATTGGTTTCCGCTGCCAGAAGCGGCCAGACGTCAGCTCCTTCCGAGACGGCCTGGATGCAATCCAGACATTGCTGCGGCGATACGGCCTGCCCTGCCACAGGGAAGGGCAGCATATAATCCGTCGTTCCCTCGCGGATATCGAGAGGGAGTTTCGTCCAGGAATCGACCACTATCCCGCGGCGGTGCATCGGTCTCACCTTCAATTCCGCCAAGGCAACCGAACCGCCCCGGCTCTCAAACCCAATCACCCCGGAGGCACGCGGCACCTCCAGCGGCACTGGCCCAAACGCCGGCACATCATTGACGATCAGCCATGACCGCAGCCCCTTTATCTTCCAATCCAGGCGGACGACCTGCCCGGTCGGAGTGGGCGCCGTCTTGATGGTCACCGGGACCCCGTTACGTGATTCCTGCAACCGGATCAGTTTGTCATCCATGGAAAGACGCAGACAATCGGCAGGGCTTAACATCCGGGCGAAACACACCGCGATCGCGCCCGGGGCACGCCGCACGGATACGGAAATGCGGGCATCGGTCCACAAATCGCTTCCCCGGATCCACGCGGCATCCTCATCATCCAGCTTCAGCTCATATCCCACCACCCGGGCACCCCCGAGCCGGTTCCATCGATCACTTGCCCCGATATCCACCAGGCCATCCGTCAATGGCTCGGCGCGCTTGAGCGCAGTCAGAACCTGGGCCGCCGACCAATCCCCGTTGATCCGGAGCCGTGTCAGGGTGTAGGGATTCCGTCCCGGAGGATTAAAAGGATTCGAAGCCGTTACAAACGCCATCCGGTAATGCGCCGTCACACTGTTGAAGTTAACAGCGCCCATCAGCGGTTCACACCCCGCCCGGCGCCCATCGTCAGCGTAGGGGTACACATAGGCCGGAACAGGGCCCCCATTCAACTTCGCCAAGTCAGCGGCAGAAGAACGATAATCCTCCTCCACCCGGGCGCGGAACTCGTCGTTATTCTCCAGGCGTTTTTCGCGGGACAGCCATTTTCGAGTACTTAAGAAATGATCCTTCCGCCCGTCGGCGGTCTCCTGCAGTTCCACCGCACTGCCCCCCATACTGGCAACACCCCATTGCGGCAGGGCACAAACCTTACGAATGTCTCCCTTCTTCAAACAAGACTCATCCCAGCTGGTTAAGGGCACCGTCGGCACGCACAAGGTGGCCCGCATGCCTAACTTCCGCAAAGCGGGATGGGCGCGTATAAACGTCTCTTTCCGGCCTCCTTCGAAAAGGATCAACAAGGCCTTGTCGGGAAGCGGGGATCGCCCCTCCAGAAACGCAAGCGCGTCTTCCGTCGCGATCGTGTGATAGCCGGCCGCCTGCAAGGACTCCATATGGGAGAGCAACGTCCGGGAAGAAGGGTAGATGGTGTTTTCGTCGCGGGTTACCCCGGCATAGGAAATCGTCATGAACCCATCCCAGTTCGACCAGACCTCAGGCTTGTAATCCAAAGGTGGCGAGGGTCTGAACATCAACCAGATAACCACAGCCACCAGACCTAAAAACACAAGCCATTGGACTATGTTCAACGCTCGTTTCATAATATACCTCGATTCACCCAACGACAGATACAGCCTCCTGCCCAAGGCTCCTGCCATGCTAATTACGCGTACCCCACAAGGTCCGCGAAAATGTCAAAACCGCCCACGGCAACTGCCAGATCAGCACAAACATATAATAAAAACAGAACAGAATACCATAGAACCACAAGCGGGACCGCTTTAAGAAGAGATAGGTACAGCTCATCAGGCAACTCATCAGAAATACCCCCAGGATATATACAATGGGGGACCGATGCTGAGTCAGCGGGATATAGAGCAAGGATCTCAACACGATGGCAGGCCCCAGAAGCGGCAGGAAAAAACCAAGGTAGAACGAGAATGACATGAGCGGCGGACGGCGCCACATAAACCCGCAGGCTCTTAACGTTTCCCGGAACCAGGAGCGTTTCCATCGCATTTGCTGGCGAAGGAAGGTGCGGTGGTCATCCGGGACAATCGTGGTGGTAATGGCATCATCGGCGTAAACCACCTTGCAGCCCCGCTGAAGCAACGAATTGGTCAGACTCCGGTCATCCCCGAACGTCGCAGGCTGGCCCATGAAAGTCTGATTCAGCCATTCTTCACGCACCGACATGAAGAGATCTTTCCGATAGGCCGCCAGGGGCCCCGACAGACAGGTCACTGAATCAAATACACTTTCCGCCGCCTTCATCACCCTGAAGGCGACATAATAACGCACCGCCTGCATCCGCGTCAGGGAGTTGGTCCAGATATTTTCAACGTCACAGTGCCCCGTCACTGCCGCCACTTCCGGATCCGCAAACGGCTTCATCAGATTCTTCAACGCATCCTTCGCAAGGAAACTGTCGGAATCAATAAAAACAAAGAAATCACCGGTAGCCCGTTCCGCTCCGGCCGCCATCCCGTGCCGTTTCCCAAGGGATTTGGAATGGGTAATCACCTCCACTTCGGGATATTTGACCCGCGCCTCCTCAATGGATTTATCCGTGCCATCCGTGCTGCCGTCATTGATCACAATGAACTGCAACAGTTCGGCAGGATAAGCGGATTCCATGACCTGGGTGATCATCCGCCCCACATGCTCGCGCTCATTGAAAACCGGCGCAATCACCGTTATCTTCGGCAAAACCGCCAGCGGCTTGTGGCGCCGGTAAAACGAGGCAAAAATAAATCGTGTGATCAGGTATCCCGCCACCAGCAGGCTGTACAGGAAGATTGGCACATCAAGCCAGAACAGGTAGAAGTTCTCATATTTCATGAGCAGCACAATGCTGACTGCGAACAGGAAGAACATGACGGCACTCCAACGCAACCGGGCCCAGGTAGTACGCGCCAACCGCACCCCCAACGACTCTTCAAACTGCACGCCATATTTATTGCCTGCCGGATGCCGATAACGTACGGTGGCCTTGGAGTTCCATTCTCCTTGGACAAACTGCTCCGGCATCACTCCTTGAGGAACCCTAAACCCGAGTTCCACCTCCGTCACCATATCGGGGATTTCAATCCCGGCCAGCATCACCCCACCCTCAGAGATGTCCACCACGGTGGCCGTCATTACCTGAGTTAGGCCATCAGGGACCGCGTATTTCACCATCACTGGAAAAGATGCTAGATAGCGCTGAAATTGACGCCGGTCACTGGCATTAGTCCGGGATAAATTACGACGCCTCCGGTCGAACCGGGATACCGGATAATCCTTATCTTCACTATTAACCGTATTGTTCTCATCCATGGTTGCACCCAACACTGGTATCTTAAAGAGCCCTGCAAACGTTTATGCAAATTACCTTCGACACCCGAATAATGCCACTCAAATCATTTCTTGGCAACAAATAATACTATTTTCGTATCATTACAAAACGTTTAACAATTTACCTTTGGGAAATCTAGGGACAGTCTAATTGAGCAGGACCACCATTCAGCTCCTTCATACCGTTGTTTGAATTCCCGCCAGCCATTAGCCAATGCAACAGCATTGGCTAATGGCTGGCGGGCTGGATTATGAGTGAATTTTCCTTCGATTAGTTCTGGCGGCGTGGTTCACGCGGCGGTCAAAGGTCTGCCCGCTCTACCTGGCGCGGGGCATCCTTTCCCTGAACCTCGTTCTAACGTTTTCCTGATTGATGACTAACGGATGCATGAAATCATGAGCACCTTGTTTGTCGGAGATCAACACAATGACAGGGCTGGACGATTTTCATTTCATGGCGACCTCGATTGCGGGCTTTATGGCTCATGATATCGCCCTGGCCGCTATCCGGGTAGGCGAAATCGGCATTATCAATGGGGAATCGGCGCCGTCCGAGGCCGCCCTGCGCTCCGCCCTCGCCCAACTCCGCAGCGCCCCCCGCGAACGATGCGGTTTGCGCCTTGACCTGGGCGACAACACCATCGCTCCCGG
>Ga0118677_10008001_pt1 | contig 17167 bp, 14 predicted proteins | sample AliMusrvi5mmetaG_FD_86154 | JGI IMG/M metagenome (GOLD analysis project Ga0118677, IMG submission 86154) | reverse complement strand
GCGTGGACCACGTGCTGGGCCGCCCGGTCGCAATCAAGGTTCTGCACCCGCATCTGCTTCAGAAGGAGGAGGCGCGCGCCCGGTTCGCGCGCGAGGCGCGCGTCATCGCCCGCTTGCGTCACCCGGGAATCGTCGAGGTATACGACTACTCCGGCGCCGAGTCGGATCGAGCGTTCATCGTGGCCGAGTTCGTGGACGGCGAATCCCTGGATGCGTTCGCGAGGCGCGTCGGCGCGATGCCTCCGGAGGTGGCGGCCCTGGTGGCGGCGTCGGCGGGGGACGCCCTCGCCCATGCGCACGGCCGGGGCGTGATCCACCGCGACGTCAAGCCCGAGAACCTGATGGTCCGGCGCGACGGGGTCCTGAAACTGATGGACTTCGGGATCGCCCACGTCGTGGACATGGAGCACCTGACGATGACGGGGACGGTCCTTGGATCGCCCGCCCACATGTCGCCCGAACAGGTGGACGGCCGGGCGCTGGACGCCCGGACCGACGTGTTCAGCCTGGGGACGATGCTTTACCTGCTGTCCACGGGTCGATACCCGTTCCAGGCGGACTCGCCCTCGGCGATGCTCCACGCCATTGCCGAGGTGCGCTTCCCGGACCCCCGGGCCGTTCGCCCCGGCTTCCCGGACGACCTGCATGCCGTGCTGATGCGCATGATGGCCCGCGACCCCGACGAGCGCTACGCGACGGCTCGCGAGGCCACGGACGACCTGCTGGCAGTGACGACGGGGCTGGGGTTGGGCCCGCCGTCGGTCGAGCTTCCGCGGCTGTTCGCCGATCCCACGGCCTACATGGCGGAGGCGTCGCAGCGGGTTGCCGACGTCCGGCTGCGCCGGGCCCGGGAGCACCTCGCCCGAGGGCGGCAGGCCCTGGCGATCCGCGAGGCCGACGCCGCACTGGCGGCCCGCCCGGGCGATCCGGAGGCGAGGAAGGTCCTGGACCGGGCGCGACAGGCGGCGCGGCGTCGGCGCCTGTCGCGGACGATGATCGCGACCGTCCTGGGATTTTCGGCCGTCGCGGGGGGCGTGGTGGCGGCGGTGATCCTCTGGCAGTCGATCTGGGCGTCGGACGCTCTGCCGACGGCCGCTGCCGTTCTGCTGGCCGAAACCCGCGACGAGCCGGATCAGGCGCTCCTTGCTGCGCCCCGTCGCCCGCCGACCGTGCGGGCCGGGACGGCTTCGCCATCCGGCGCCGGTCGCCAGCGCATCGCATCGCGCGCGGTCGAGGCCCCGGGGAACGGCCATCCGATCCAGCGCCCGGCGCCGCTGTTGCTGCCGGTGACCATCCTGGCGCACCCGCCGGCGGTGCGCATCGAGGTGGACGGGCGGAGCGTCGGCGAAGGCAAGGTCGAGGGGCTCCTGCTCCCCCCGGGGAAGCACCAGGTCCACCTGTCCCACCCTTCCTGCGACGTGTGTCGGGACGTGGAGGCGGCCTTCCTGCTGGACCCCGCCTCGCCCCTGAAGGGACCCCTGCGCTTGTCGATCGGGTATCGGGACGCGACCCTGGTGGTCGTGGGCCCGCCGGGGGGACGGGTGTTCGTCAACGACGAGGTGAATCCTCGCGGGCGGACCAACGAGCCATTGTCCCACGTGATGACGTCGCCGGGACCGCTGACGGTGAAGGTGCGCGTGGAGTTCGAGGGCCGGGAGCCGCGCATCTTGAGGCCGGCTCTCGACAGCGGCCGGACCACGACCGTGGAGGCAAATTGAAGGGAGGGCCCTGGCCGTCGAGCCTCCCCCCTGATCCCGAAGGTTGACTGCGCGCGGGGAGGGTGCTAGGTACAACCGGCCCGGGAGGCGCTCCATTGGCATCGTCTTGGGATCGGCAATCGTTCCAGTCGGCGCTGGCCGTCGCATCGGTCGGCATCGAGATGGGCGTGGCCATCGGCTTCGGCTGGTGGATCGGGTCGACATTCGACGATTTGTGGGGCACCGGACCCTGGCTGATGTACGTGTTCCTGGCCCTGGGAATCGCCGCGGCATTCCGGGGGCTTTGGCGGACGGCACGCAGGTACGGGCCGAAGGACGACGGGCCATGACGTTCGGGCGGTTCCTGAAGGTGGCGGTTGTCCTGGACCTGGTGCTCGTGGCACTGGCGCTGGCGGCAACGTACCTCCTGGCGTCCCCGGACGCCCTGGTGGGCGTGGCGGTCGGCGGTGCCCTCGGGACCGTGAACCTGGTCGGGCTGGCCTGGATGTGCGGCCGGCTCGTGGTCGGCGAAGGCGCAAAGTGGCCCTGGGCCCTGGGCCTGGCGTTGAAGTTCGCGTTGCTGATCGGCCTGGTGTACCTGGCCGTGCGCTACGTTTCGATGGACGTGGTCGGCTTCGTGGTGGGCCTGTCGGCATCGGTTCTGGCCATGGTGGTCGGGGCGTCGTGGCTGGCTGTCCGGAAGGTCGAACTGGAACCGTGACGGTGCCTGTACGGGGAGGTTGCCGCATGAAGCGCGGATGGATGCTCGCTGCGATGTGCGCGGCTCTTGCGGTGGCGCCGGCCCTCGCTCGCGCCAGCGAGGAGGCCGAGACGTCCGGAAACGGGGCCGCCGCGGTGGCGGGTCACGAGGGTGCGGCTGAGGCCCAGGCGGCCGAGGCAGGGGAGCACGCTGCGAAGGGCCATCATGGCGGGCATTGGTCGATCGCCGACGTGCTCGTGCCCCAGAGCCTGACGGGCATCGCGACCGCGAACCTTGGGAAGTCGATCGTCGCTGGCGACCACGTCACTTCGATCAATCATATCTTCTTCGCCTCCATCGTCTTCGTCCTGGTGTTGGTTCTGATGGCCATGGCTGCCTGGCAGATGAAGGCGAATCCGGACGACCTTCTGCCTCGCCGGACTTTTTCGCCACTGGCGCTTTTCGAGGTGCTGACGGACGCGTTGCTGGGCCTGATGGAAGGCCTTCTGGGCCACGAGCGCGCCCTGTATTTTCTGCCGCTCGTCGGCTCCCTGGGCCTGTTCATCCTGTTCAATAACCTGCTGGGGGTCATCCCTGGGTTCCTGCCCGCCACCAGCAACCTGAACACCACCTTCGCCCTGGGTTCTGTGGTCTTCGTCGCCACGCACTACTTCGGCGTCCGCGCCCACGGGATCTCGTACTTCAAGCACTTCTTCGGGCCCATCATCAAGTGGTACGCCCTGCCGCTGATGATCCTGATGTTCTGCATCGAGATGATCAGCCACGTGGCCCGTCCGGTATCCCTGGGCATTCGTCTCTTCGGGAACATGTATGGCGACCACAGCGCGATTGCGGCGTTCCTGGTTGCCGGCGTATTCGGCTGGATCCTGATCCCCATCATCCCGTTGCCCCTCGGGGTGTTGGTCTGCGTGGTCCAGTCGATGGTCTTCTGCATCCTGTCGACGGTTTACATCCATTTGGCGACGGAGGAAGCGGAAGAGGGCGAAGGGGGACATCATTAGGGTGGGGCGCGGGCCGGTTTCCGGTCCCGTGTCGATCGGAGGTTGACGGACGGGCGGTGTCCGGAGAGGATCGCGGCGTCCGGGTCGGGCTGTGTAGGACAAGTTGGAGGGAAACCGATGTCGCTGCTCAAGAAGTTCATGGGGTTCGCGGGAATGGTCGTCGGCTCGTTCCTGGAGTTCATTCCGTCGGCGAGGGCCGCGGAGACCGGTGCGGTCAAGCAGTTGCTCGCGACGGACGCCAACGACGCCGCGGTCAAGCAGTACGTCGCTCTTGCCGCGGGCCTCTGCATCGCCCTGGCGGCTTTCGGCGGCGCACTGGCGCAGGGCAAGGCGGTCACCGCGACGATGGAAGGCATCGCCCGGAACCCCGGCGCCGCAGGCAAGATGTTCGTCCCGATGATCCTCGGCCTGGCGCTGATCGAGTCCCTGGTCATCTACGCTCTGGTCATTTCCTTCAGCCTTATCGGCCAGTTGGGCTGACGGGCCCGCGCTGGTCTTGGTGCGAATGCGAAGGCGCCGGTCTCGATCGCGCCGGAAATGCAGTCGCCTCGGGCCTGCTCTGCGCCTGTTTCCGCGGCGGGATCGGATCGCTCAGGGGCCGGTCGGCCTTTCGAGGCAGAGCAGGTCCATCGAGCCGTGCGCCACGTGCCGCAACCGGACTCCAGGGTCGGGCTGCGATCGCAGGGCCAGCAGGTCATGCAGTACGTGTGGCCAATCCAGGATGCAGTCGACACCCTCGTCCATCGCGTATTGCAGCACGCGGCCTTCCCGCACGGCCAGTGCGGCATCTCGATTCACCACCCCGTCCAGGTTGATCACGGTGTGGCGGGAACCGTACGCCAGCGTGCCTGACTGGAATGCGCCCAGGCGGGTGCCTTCGGGGAGCACCTGGTCGACGACGTCGACCATTTCCCAATAGGGCGTGGTCGGGTTCAGCACCCCCTGCTGCGCTTCCCGGCCGGCGAGGGACCAGGTCAGCGCCAGCGTCGCCAGCAGGGCCGCGGCCAGGCGGGCATGCCCCTCCGACCATCGCCGGCGGAGGAGGTCGTACGCTCGCTGCAACGGCAGGGCCGAGTACAGCATCCACAGCATCGTCATGGGCAGGTAGTACCGCTGGAACCACCAGGAACCGAACACGAACAGGCAGTACGCGGCGATGTAGCCGAGCGAGACCAGGAACACGAGCGGGCCGACCACGCGGGCCACCGATCCGGCGGCTTCCGGAGCCTGTCGCCGCCGGATCGCGCGCCATCCGATCCAGAGCAGGCCCAGCGTGCAACCGATTGCCCCCAGCCCCTTCACGCCGAACGGGAGGACGCCGGCCTCCCGAAGGGCGGTCGTCGCGGCAGTGACGGGCCACCAGGTCGGGCGTGTCAGCGTCTCGCGCGCCGTCGCGAGCACCTGGGCTACGTAGAAGCTGGTCGGCGGCGCCTCGATGTCGACGTGGACGGTGTCCTCGTCGCCGGGGCGGGTTCCGTAGGCCAGCGCGATCGTCCGGGTGGCGGTGCCGCTCTCGGGCAGCCATCCGCCGGTCTGCACGTGGACGAACGTGAACCAGGGCGCGACGACCACCACGCCGGCCAGGGTGGCTGCAGCCAGCAGCCGCGCGCCGGCCTTCCGGGCCACGGGCGCGCCACGCAGGACCAGCAGCAGCCAGTGGCCTCCCAGGATCGCTGCCAGCAGTCCCAGGTCCAACCGGCAGAGGATCATGACCCCGTAAAGGGTCCCGACGGCCAACGCGGTTCGAAGGGGCGGACGACCGTGCGACGGCACGATCGCTGACAGGTGGGCGCCCACCCCGAGGACGGCCGCCAGGCACGCCAGGCCGGTTTCCAGCCCGTTGATGCTTTCCACGACGAAGGGGGGCATGACGCTCCAGGCCAGCAGGGCGAACAGGGCCCCTTCCGGCCCGGCGGCGCGGCGGGCCACCCGGAACAGCGCGATTCCCGTGGCCAGGGCCAGGAGCACCTGCAGGTACAGGGTCGCCGCGACGGGGAGGTACAGGTCCGGGCCGGTGATCGCCGTCACGGCCACCACGACGGCCATCCAGGCGGGATGGAAGCCGGCGGTCGGGTGGACGCCATCGTGGGTCACGCCCAGTCCTGCCAGCAGGTTGCGGGCGATGCCGAAGTAGTAGTAGCTGTCGTCCACCGCAGGCCCGTTCCGGGCGATCGAGAGCGGATCGAGGCCCAGGTGGCCGATTCGGAGCAGCGCTCCCAGAGCCAGGATCGCGGCGATGATCCAGGCCTCGGAAGAAAGGCGTCGCCACGCCCGGGACAAGCCGGCCTCGGGGGAAGGCGGAAGGGTCCGGGAGTGGGTCATTGGATGGGCTCGTCGCCGCCCTTCTTCGGGGGCGGCATGCCCGGGACCAGGGCCTTGAGATCCGCGTGAACCTTGTCCACCGACGCCGTGGCGATCCACAGGATCCGCACGAAATCCTCGCCCAGGATGCCGCCGATCCCGGGGATCGACAGTTCGAAGGCCACGGTGTCGGTCCGAGGGTCGTGGTAGTAGCGGCCGAACAGGAGCTGGGCGTTGCGTTCGTTGAGCCAGTCCAGCAGCACGGCGCGATCGATGCCCGATTTCAGCGGCTCGAACTCCATCGAGTAGGTCAGGATGCGGACGTACCATGGCGGCTCGTCGGTCGAACCGCCGGTCATCACGTGGACCATCAGGCGGGTTTCCTCGCCTTCGAGGAACAGCGTCAGTCGCCGGTTCTCGTCGTCCTCCTGGACGTGGAAGCCCAGGGTTTCCACCAGTCCCTTCAGGTCCGACAGCGTCAGCGGGTAGACGTTGCGGTTCATCGCGGCTCCATCGGGTCCTCCTGCGCCACGGTAGCGGCCGGCAGGCCCTGGTGTCAAGGCGGGGAACCGGCCGGGCCGCCGCCCGGGGCGCCGGTTGCGGGGAAGGCGCGGACGAGGGCGGTCGGACAAGGGCCGGGCGTGTGCTGGCGCGGGCGAGCCGCCTTGACTCGGGGTCCCGCGGACGGGATAATGTTCCGCCGGGCCCGGCCCGGTCTTCCAGGTGGCTTCCGGAGGCGTCATGCGTCGATTGTCATTTGCGGGCGTGGAGCTGGTCGCGGCCATGTTCGTGGCATGCGCCACGGCGAATGGCGGGGGCGACGTCGTCGGCCCGGGTCCGGATGCGGTGGACCCGGGGCCCCCCGCGGGGGACCAGGGCCTGCCTGACACGGCCCAGGATCCTGGCAGCCGGGACGCCACCGACCCGGGTGGCGACGACGTGCTCCCGGGCGATCCCGGCCCCGTCGATCCGGGTCCCGACACGCCCGACGTGCCGGCCCCGGCGGTTCCGTACATGCTGATCGTGTCCCAGGACGACCTCGTGACCGTCGCCAACGAGTGGGCGACCTATCGGCGCGCCGGCGGCTTCGAGGTCGAAGTGGCGACCGTGACGGACCTGGCCGGTGTGGCCCCAGACGGGGCCGCCTTCCAGGATGCCGTCCGCGGGCGACTGGGGGACGTGCGCGATTCCCGCGGGACCGGTGCCCGGTTGTTCCTGCTGCTGCTCGGCGACGCCCCCCCGGACGGGGCCTCCGCGGACGGGCAGATCCCCGCCCACGATTGCGTGAACACCACCCCGGGCGCGTCGGGCTGCTGGACCGACAACCGGTACGTGGACCTCGACGGCGACACGATCCCGGACGTCGCGGGGGGGCGCGTTCCCGCGAAGACCGTCGCCCAGGCCCGGGCCGTGCTGGACAAGATCAAGGACTTCGAGGGCAACTACAAGGTCGGCGAATGGAACCGCCGCGTGGGGCTATACGTCGGCCAGGCGGGGTTCAGCGCGCAGATCGACGGCCTGCTGGAGATGGCGATGATGGAGGGCCTCAAGAAGGTCAGCCACGCCTTCGACGTGCTGGGCGCCTGGGACAACCCGACCAGCAACTACTGGTACATGCCGTTCAACGACAAGGTCGTCGAGATGTTCAACGACGGCGCGTTGATGATGGTCTACGTGGGGCACGGGTCCGAATCCTGGACCCAGGGATTGACCACCGACCAGATCGCGAAGGTCCACTGTGCCAACCGCCGTCCCTTCTCGATGTTCTTCGCCTGCTACGCGGGGAACTATGCATCCGACCAGGACAGCCTGGCCGAAACGCTGGCCTTCAAGCCCGACGGCCCGGTGGCGTCCTTCGGCGCGTCGGACGTGTCGCATCCCTTCGGCAACGCGGTGCTGGCCTACGAGAGCCAGATGAAGGGCCTGGAAATGACGTACCCGACGATCGGCGAGGTCGTCGTCGCCATCAAGCGCGGCATGATCGAAAACAACGACGACTTCCGGCAGTTCATGGCCGGGGCCGGCGCGGTCGACACGTCCTGCGACACGCCGGAAAAGCAGATGGTGATCCTGCAGCAGCACAACGACCTGTACAACCTGCTGGGCGACCCGGCGACCTCGATGCAGTACCCGCGGGAGCTGGCGACCTTCGACGCGCCGACCGGCACCCTGGCCAGCCACAGCGTGGGCGTGTCGGGAACCACGCCCGGCGTCGCCACGGGCACGGCGACCGTGACCCTGGAAACCGAGCGCGACGTGGTCCTGGGGACGATGAAGACCATCGATCCGAACAACCCGGTGGCGGCCGACGTGAACGCCAACTGGGAACTGGCCAATGACAAGGCGGTCGTCCGGAAGGAAGTCCCGGTGACGAACGGTCGTTTCCAGACGACTCTCGAGTGGACCGTCGACACCTCCGCCGGCGACTACTACCTCAAGGTCTACGCCCACGATCAGGTCACCGACGCGGTCGGAGTCGCCGATTTCCACTGATTTCCCGCAGGCCCGTTTCCAATCGACCCGATTGCGAAAATATCGCATTGACGCGATGCGGCAAGGGTTTTTGCATTTCCGGGATGCACGGACCAGAAAAGTCCCTGTTAAAAAAAGGGGTTGAGACATGAAAAAAGCCCTTTCCCTTCCGATTGCCACTTGACTACAATCCGCCCCAGCCAAGCGCGGAAACAGGGGAGTCCGGGCTAATAAACCCCCGGCCCCACCCATCGACGCGCGCCGCCGTCCGGCTCGTAGAGCGGGGTCGCCGGCGGTTGTATCGGTGTGCTCGTAGAGGAGGTAGTGGCGTGGCGAAGATTCTGGTAGTCGACGACGATCCGGACCTCGTGGAGGATTGCCGACTGATCCTCGAAAAGGCAGGACATTCGGTGGCCTCCGCTTTCAATGTCGTTGATGGCAAGAAGGCGATGGAGCGCGATCGGCCGGACCTGCTGATCCTGGACGTCATGATGGAGTCGCCCGACGACGGCATCGTGATGGCGCAGGATCTGCGCAGGGCGAACGTGAAGACCCCGATCCTGATGCTTACCAGCATCAGCAAGGTGACGGGCCTGTCGTACGACCGCAGCGCGGACCTGGTCCCTGTGGACGCGTTCCAGGAGAAGCCGGTGCCTCCGAAGCGCCTGCTGGCCCTGGTCGACGAACTCTTGAAGAAGGGGGGCTGATCCATGCTCGTCACCGAACAGGAGCGGCTGAAGAGCGACATCGGCACCTGGCTCGAGCGGTACGGCCGCGACCGCTCGGCGTTGATCCCGGTGTTGCAGGAAATCCAGAAGAAATACACCCGCATCTCGGAATACGGGATGCAGGTCCTGGCCGACCAGCTGGGCATCCACCCCGTGGAAGTCTACAGCGTGGTTTCGTTCTACGCGTTCCTTGACCACAAGCCCAAGGGCAAGTTCGTCATCCGCCTGTGCCGCACGGTTTCGTGCGACATGCAGGGCAAGGCCCGCGTGGCCCAGCAGCTGGAAAGCGACCTGGGCATCACCTTCGGCGAAACGACCTCCGACGGGAAGTTCTCGCTGGAATGGGCGAACTGCCTCGGCATGTGCGACCAGGGCCCCGCGCTGCTGGTCAACGACATCGTCTACACGCGCGTGACGCCAGCGATGGTCAACGACATCCTCGAGACCTGTCGGAAGACCTTCGGCGTGTACGCCCTCGAGTCGACGCACGAGGAGGGACACGCATGATTACTCCCAATCACAAGGCCCCCTTGACCTTCGCGACGATCGAGCCGGACGCCGGCCTGAAGGCCGCCCTGGCGAAGCCGCGGGTGGACCTGATCGCCGAAATCACCGCTTCCCAGTTGAAGGGCCGCGGTGGCGCCGGCTTCCCGACCGGCGTGAAGTGGAACCTGGCGGCGGCCGCGCAGGCCGACACCAAGTACGTGATCTGCAACGCCGACGAGGGCGAGCCCGGCACGTTCAAGGACCGCGTCCTGCTGTCCGACCATGCCGACCTCGTGTTCGAAGGCATGACCATCGGTGGGTACGCGATCGGCTCGAAGATCGGCATCCTGTACCTGCGCGGCGAGTACACCTACCTGCGCGCGCACCTGGACGCTGTGCTGGCCGCTCGCCGGGCGAAGGGCCTGCTGGGCAAGAACGTCGCCGGCAAGCAGGGCTTCGAGTTCGACATCGAGATCCGCATGGGCTCCGGCGCCTACGTCTGCGGCGAGGAAACCGCGCTGATCGAGTCGCTGGAAGGCCACCGCGGCGAGCCGCGCAACCGGCCGCCCTTCCCCGTCGACACCGGCCTGAACAAGTTGCCGTCGGTCGTCAACAACGTCGAAACGTTCGCGTGGGTGACCAGCATCCTCGTGAAGGGTTCCGCGTGGTTCAAGGCGATCGGGACCCAGCGGTCCACCGGCCTGAAGATCTTCAGCGTGTCGGGCGACTGCAAGAAGCCCGGCATCTACGAGTTCCCGATGGGCATCACGGTGGCGAAGATGCTGGAAGCCGTCGGCGGTTCGGACGCGAAGGCCGTCCAGATCGGCGGCGCGTCCGGGCATTGCGTGCCGGCGTCGGAATTCGGCCGGGTCATCGCGTTCGAGGACGTGTCGACCGGCGGGTCGGTCATCGTCTTCGGGGCGCACCGTGACATGCTCCATGTTGCCAAGAACTTCCTGGAGTTCTTCGTCGAGGAATCCTGCGGCCAGTGCACGCCCTGCCGCGACGGGAACCCGAAGCTCCTGGGTGGCGTCGAACTGCTGGAGCAGGGCCGCTGCTCGATGCGATACCTGAATGAGCTGTCGTCGCTGGGCGAAACCATGCAGATCGCCTCGAAGTGCGGCCTGGGCCAGAGCGCGCCGAACGCGTTCCTGTCCATCGTCAAGCACTTCAAGGACGAACTGATGGGGCGCACGCAGGGCGAGGCGCATTAGGCGGCGGAGTCGCGAGGGGAGACCCGAGCGAAGGAGCGATACCCATGGCGGACAACCTGAACGACAGCACCAGTCGTGCTCCCGTGAGCCAGACCGGCCACGTGATCACCCCCGTCGAGGACGAGGGCATGATCGGGGCGCGCGTAACACTGACCATCGACGGCCAGGAAGTGAAGGTGCCCCTGGGCACCACGATCCACGATGCGGCCAAGAGGGCCGGGATCCACATCCCGACCCTGTGCGCCCACCCCGACCTGTGCATGGCCGGCCTCTGCCGCGTCTGCGTGGTCGAGGTCGAGGGCATGCGGACCCTGCAGGCGTCCTGCGCCTACCCGGTGTCGCAGCCGATGAAGATCCACACGCACACCCGCAAGGTGCGCCAGGCTCGCCGGCACATCATCGACCTGATGCTGTCGCACCACTACGGCGAGTGCTACGCCTGCGGTCGCAACAACAATTGCGAGCTGCAGACGCTGGCGAAGGAATACGGCGTAGACTTCTTCCGGTTCGGCCATCCGGACAAGCCCATGTACGCGAAGGACGAGTCGAGCCACTCGGTCATCCGCGACATGAACAAGTGCGTCCTCTGCCGCCGCTGCGTCCGGACCTGCATCGACCTGCAGGAAGTCGGCTGCCTGGAGGCGGTGGACCGCGGCGACAAGACCAAGATCGCCACGTTCATGGACAAGCCGCTGGCGGACGTCGTCTGCATCAACTGCGGCCAGTGCATCAACCGCTGCCCGACCGGCGCCCTTCGGGCCAATGACCCGACGGACGAGATCTGGGCCGCGATCGACGACCCCAAGAAGCACGTCGTCATCCAGACGGCGCCGGCGCCCCGCGCGGCGATCGGCGAGTGCTTCGGACTGGAACCCGGCAACCCGATGACGTTCGAGCTGAACACCGCGATGAAGCTGTGCGGCTTCGACAAGGTGTTCGACACGAACTTCACCGCCGACCTGACGATCTTCGAGGAAGGCGCGGAACTGCTGCTGCGGCTGCAGGACGCGCTGAAGACGAAGAAGGGTCCGGTCTTCCTGCCGCAGTTCACGTCCTGTTCGCCGGGGTGGGTGAAGTACCTCGAGCACTTCTATCCCGAGTACATCCCGAACCTGTCCTCGGCCAAGTCGCCGCAGCAGATGTTCGGCGCCGTCATCAAGACGTACTACGCCCAGCTGAACAACCTGGACCCGAAGGACATCGTCACCGTGGCGCTGATGCCCTGCTCGGCCAAGAAGTTCGAGTGCAACCGGCCGGAAATGACCGATTCCGGGTTCAAGGACGTGGACTACGGCCTGACGACCCGCGAGCTGGCCAAGATGATCCAGGAGGCCGGGATCGACCTGCCGAAGATGGCGAAGTCCGACTTCGATTCGCCCTTCGGTTCGGCGACCGGCTCGGGCGTCATCTTCGGGACCACGGGCGGCGTCATGGAAGCGGCGCTGCGCACGGTCATCGAGCTGGTGGTCGGCATCAAGGTCGAGAACCTGTTCGACCACGCGGACATCATCCCGCTGCGCGGCATGGACGGCGTCAAGTACGTCGAGCTGACGATTCCGTCGGTCGGCGAGGTGCCCGCCATCCTGAAGCCGCTGTTCGAGTCCTGGGACTTCCTGAAGGGCGTCACGGTCAAGGTGGCTGTGGCCCACGGCACGGCGAACGCCCACAAGGTCATGGAAGACCTGAAGAACGGCGGCCCGCTGTCCCAGTGCCACTTCATCGAGTTCATGGGCTGCCCGGGCGGCTGCATCGGCGGCGGTGGCCAGCCGATCCCGACGTCCCAGGAAATCCGCGAGGCCCGTGCCAAGGCGATCTATGCCGAGGATTCGGCGTACCCGATCCGCAAGTCGCACGAGAACCCGGCCGTGCTGGAACTGTACACCAAGTTCCTGACGGAAGGGCCTTGCGGCCACAAGAGCCACAAGCTGCTGCACACGCACTACACCCCCCGCGGCAAGTACATCGCCGAGTGACCCTCGCCGAACGGCTCGGCCGGGGTCCCGGTCGCGAGGCCGGGACCCCGGATCCTTCGCCATCTGAATTGAAAGCAAGTTCGTGATTCGGGGCGAAGCGCCTTGCGTGCACGCGCGTGCTTTCCTATATTGGGGCGCGCTGGAGGTCCGCATGGATGATTCGCACGGCCTTCGATACGTGGACCTGGCCCGGGAAGGCGCCGGGGAGGGGATCTTCCCCCCCGAGGTCGCCCGGGTGCTGGACACCATCAATCGGAAAGTGGCGGCGTCGGAGTCCCTGGACGCGATCATGGCGTTCGTCTTCGAGTCGTCGAAGGCCATCGGGCCCTCCGACCGCATCGGCCTGGCCTTCGTGGTCGACGACGGTGCGCGCGTGGTGTCCAGGTGGGTCGGGGCGGCGTACCAGCCCGTCCTGCTGGGACAGGGGTACGGCGAGGAGATGCACGGTTCCTCGCTGGAGGCGGTGATGCGCGGCCGCCGGCTTCGCATCATCGACGACCTGGCCGCGTACCTCCAGGAGCACCCCGACAGCCGCTCGACGCGAATCCTGGTCAACGAAGGCGTCCGTTCCAGCATGACGTGCCCGCTGGTGGTCGAAGGGCGGCCGGTCGGGCTGCTGTTCCGTTCGTCGCGGCAGGTCGCGGCGTATGGCGAGCAGCAGGTGGGAATGCACCTCGCGATGGCCGAGCGGCTGGCGCAGGCGGTCGAAAAGGCATGGCGCATCGAGCAGTTGGCCGCGGCGAATTCCGCGTACATGGAAATGCTGGGCTTCGTGGCCCATGAACTGAAGAACCCGGTGGCGTCGATGGTGCTGGACGGCCACCTGATGCTGGAGGGGTACGTCGGGGACCTGACGCAGGCCCAGCGGACCAAGATCGAGCGCATCATCGCGAAGGGCGAGTTCCTGCTGGGACTGGTGCGGGACTACATGGACCTGGCGTTCGTGGAGGGCGCGGGCCTGAAGGTGGACCCGAAGACCGGGATGGACCTGGTGGCCGACGCGCTGGAGCCGGCCCTCGACATCATCCGGCCGCAGATCGAGGCCAAGGGGATGCGGGTCGAAACGGACTGGCCGAAGGACGGGTTGATCGTGGACGGCGATCCGAGCCTGCTGCGGATCGTGGCCGTCAACTTCGTGGGGAACGCCGCGAAGTATGGCGCCGAGGACGGGCTGCTGAGGATCACGGCCGGGCGCACCGGGGACGGGTTCCGGGTGGCCGTCTGGAACGAGGGCCCGGGCTTCCCCGAATCGCAGCGTGCCCGCCTGTTCCGGAAGTTCTCGCGCCTGCAGACGCCGGAGCTGTTGAAGCAGAAGGGCACGGGCGTGGGCCTCTACACGGTGGCGAGGATCGTGCGCCTGCACGGCGGCCGGGTGATGGCGGAGTCCGAACCGGGAAAGTGGGCCGAGTTCTCGTTCGAGATCCCGCAGCCCCTGCAGTCCCAGGACGAGGTGGGTGCAGGGATCGGTTGATATCCCGCAGGACGGCGCCCTGCGCTCCGCCCTGCACGCGTGTTCCCCGAGGAGGCGACCATGGCGATTGCGGAAACGGCGACGTTCATCGACGAGGCGGAAATCGGAAGCGTGCTGGAGGCCGGCGCGAAGCACGACGGCGGGCGGGTGCGGGAGGTGCTGGCGAAGGCCCTGGAGATGAAGGGCCTGGACATGGGCGACGTGGCGGTGCTGGCCGGGATCTCGGACCCCGGGATGCTGGGCGAGCTGTTCGCCGCGGCGCGCCAGGTGAAGGAGCACATCTACGGACGGCGGCTGGTGATCTTCGCCCCGCTGTACGTGTCGAACTTCTGCGGCAACGACTGCACGTACTGCGCGTTCCGGCTGCGCAACAAGGAAGTGAAGCGGCGCGCGCTGACCCAGGACGAGGTGGCCAACGAGGCGCGGATCCTGGTGGAAAGCGGCCACAAGCGCGTGCTGCTGGTGGCCGGCGAGTCCTATCCCAACGAGGGCTTCGACTATGTCCTCAAGTGCATCGACACGGTCTACAAGACGAAGAGCGGGCCGGGCGAGATCCGTCGCGTCAACGTGAACGTGGCGCCCCTGAACATGGACGAGTTCCACGCCCTGGAAGAGGCGAAGATCGGCACGTACCAGTTGTTCCAGGAAACGTACCACCGGGAAACGTACCGGCAGGTCCACCTGGTGGGCAAGAAGCGCGACTACGACTGGCGCGTCACGGTGATGGACCGGGCGATGTCGGCCGGCATCCAGGACGTCGGCGTCGGGGTGCTGTTCGGGCTGTGGGACTGGCGGTTCGAAATCCTGGCCCTGATGCAGCACGTGCGTCACCTGGAGCAGGCGTTCGGGGTCGGGCCGCACACGATCAGTGTGCCGCGGCTGGAGCCGGCCGTCGGGTCCGACGTGGCAACCCACCCGCCGAAGCCGGTGTCGGACATCGAGTTCCGCAAGCTGGTGGCCATCCTGCGGCTGGCGGTGCCGTACACGGGCATCATCCTGTCCACGCGCGAAACGGCGAACATCCGCCGCGAAACCTTCGCGCTGGGCATTTCGCAGATCTCGGCCGGAAGTCGCACCAACCCGGGCGGCTACGCCGAGGAGGTCGGCGGGATCACCGAGGACGGGCAGCAGTTCAGCCTGGGCGATCACCGATCGCTGGACGAGGTGGTGAAGGACATCGCGGGCCTGGGCTACATCCCGTCGTTCTGCACCGGCTGCTACCGGCTGGGTCGCGTTGGCAAGGATTTCATGGACCTGGCGAAGCCCGGCGACATCCGGATGCACTGCGACCCGAACGCGCTGTCGACGTTCGCGGAGTATCTTGCGGACTACGCGTCGCCCGAGACGCGGGTCGTGGGCGAGGCGCTGATGACCGAAACGCTGGCGACAATGGACCCGAAGAGCCGGGCCGTGTCGGAGAAGCTGGTCGAAAAGGTGCGGGGCGGTCGGCGGGACATGTTCGTGTAGCGGGCGCGAGGGATTCGCCTGGCGGAGGACCCCGCGGGCGTTGGATTGGGTGGCAGCACTGGAGGAAGTCATGAACAAGCACATCATCATTGGCGTTCACGTGACGGACCGGCTGGAGCATGTGCCGCAGGTGCAGGGACTGCTGAGCGAGTACGGCTGCTACATCAAGACGCGCCTGGGGCTGCACGAGGTCGGCGGCGACGGGAAGTGCTGCAGCAAGAACGGGCTGCTGCTGCTGGAAATGACGGGCGACGAGCCGGAGATCCTGGCGCTGGTGTCGAAGCTGTCCGAAGTGAAGGGCATCGAGGTCCAGAAGATGGTGTTCGACCACCCGGCGTGAGTGCTGGCCGTCCGGGCCGGGACGCGGGGCGCGGAGAGCGGAATGCGGCTGGAACGGGACCCCCTGGGCGAGGTGGCGGTGCCGGACGGCGTGCTCTGGGGCGCGCACACGGCCCGCGCGATCAACAACTTCCCCCTGTCCGGGCGGCCGGTGCACCGGGAACTGGTGCGAGCGTTCGGCTGGGTGAAGCTGGCGTGCGCACGGACCAACCGCGAGCTGGGCGCCTGGGCCGACGATTCGGAAAAGGCCGACGCGATCGAGCGGGCCTGCCGGGAGATGGCCGAGGGGGGCCTCGGGGAGGCGGTGCCGGTGGACGCCCTGCAGGGCGGCGCCGGAACGTCCACCAACATGTGCGTGAACGAGGTGCTGGCGAACCGGGCCCTGGCAATCCTGGGGCTGCCCGCTGGGCGGTACGATCGCGTTTCGCCGCTCGATGACCTGAACCTGCACCAGTCGACCAATGACACCTACCCGACCGCGCTGCGGATCGCGGCGATCCGCGGGGTGCGCGAGCTGGACGGGCGGCTGGTGGCCCTGCAGGAGGCCTTCCAGGGCCTGGAGCAGCGGTTCGCGGACGTGGTGAAGGTCGGTCGGACCCAGTTGCAGGACGCAGTGCTGACCACGCTGGGCCGCGAGATGGGCGCGTACGCCGAGGCGTTCAACCGCGACCGCTGGCGCGTGTACAAGTGCGAGGAGCGGCTGCGCGTCGTCAACCTGGGCGGCACCGCCATCGGGACGGGCGCCGGCGCGCCGCGGGCGTACATCTTCCGCGTGGTCGACGCGCTGCGCGAGGACACCGGCATCGGGTTCGCGCGCGCCGAGAACCTGGTCGAGGCGACGCAGAACGCGGACGTGTTCGTCGAGGTGTCCGGCATCCTGAAGGCGTGCGCGACGTCGCTGCTGAAGGTGTCGTCGGACCTGCGCCTGATGTCGTCCGGCCCCGAGGCGGGGTTCGGCGAGATCCGGCTGCCCGCGCGGCAGGCCGGGTCGTCCATCATGCCCGGCAAGGTCAACCCGGTCATCCCGGAAGCGGTCAGCCAGGCGGCGATGCGCGTGATGGGCCACGACGGCGTGATCGCGTGGGCGTGCGCGTCGGGCAGCCTGGAGCTGAACCCGTTCCTGCCGCTGGTCGCGGACTGCCTGCTGGACAGCCTCGACCTGCTGGCGCGGGCGTGCGACCTGCTTTCCCGGCACTGCGTGGACGGGATCGAGGCCGACGTGGCGCGGTGCCGGGCGCACGTGGACAATTCCACGGCGGCCGCCACGGCGCTGGTGGCGGCGCTGGGCTACGACCGG
>Ga0118677_10008000_pt1 | contig 17167 bp, 15 predicted proteins | sample AliMusrvi5mmetaG_FD_86154 | JGI IMG/M metagenome (GOLD analysis project Ga0118677, IMG submission 86154) | reverse complement strand
GATTTGCTGCCAATTTTTGGGTTTAACGGCTCCGGTCTCTGGATGGCGAAACAACGGGGACAAGGCAAAATGGCCGGCAACAGTAGTCGCATCAAGCTATGGCAAGATCTTCTCCAGAAAATGTCAGAGAATAAACTATAAAATCCGAAGGGTTACCACATGACATTATATCGACAACTGATAATCTTCACGTTCCTTCTTTTTTTATTGCTGTTGGCCGGGACGTGGTACGCAAAGCTTGAGAGTACCCGATCCTTTCTCACATCTCAGCTTGAATCTCATGTACAGGATACAGCCACCTCCCTTGCTTTATCCATCTCGCCGCATGTTGCCACACAGGATATGGCAACGGTAGAAGGGATGATTAGCGCGGTATTTGATAGAGGTTATTACCAAAAGATCACATTTACGGACCCCCGCCAGAACGTATTGAGTAACCATGTACTCGAAGTAAAAATTGAAGATGTTCCCAGCTGGTTCGTCAAACTGATACCGCTAAAAACGCCTGAAGCAGCTGCAGACGTAATGGCCGGTTGGAAACAGGCCGGCACCATCCACGTCAAAAGCCATCCTGGATATGCCTATGCAACCCTCTGGAAAGACGTGCAAAACATGACTTTATGGTTCTCAGCCTGTGCAGCTTTTGTCCTAATTGCCATCGGACTGGGCTTACGTATACTTCTCAAGCCTCTGGCGACCATGGAACAGCAGGCAGATGCACTTTGCAGGAAAGAGTACAAAATCCAGGAACCTCTCCCGTGGACAAAAGAATTTCGGCGCATGGTTGAGGCAATGAACCGTATGACCAATAAAGTGAAAGAGATGTTCGATGAGCAGGCCGCTCAGGCTGAAGGCCTCCAAGAGCGGGCATATCAGGACCCACTGACAGGTCTTGGCAATCGCAGATACTTCGAAGGCCAGATAACCGGACATCTCAGCCAACATGATACGAGTGCCAAGGGGATTGTTCTGCTAGCCCGAATACAAGGACTTGAAACACTGAATCGGCAGAAAGGCTTTCAGGCAGGCGACGATTTTCTGAAACGAGTTGCTGCCTTATTGAAAGAATCCATCTGCGAGTATAGCGATGTGGCGCTAACCCGCCTTTCTGGTGGTGATTTTGGAACTTTTATTCCTAATATTTCTCCGTGGGATGGCGAACTTATCGCTGCAGATATTACAAACAGACTAAATCTGCTTGCTGCCGAACAGATTTCCATTTCGGACAATATTGGCCATGTGGGAGCTGTTTCTTACGACGGCATAACAACTTTAGGCAGACTTCTTTCTGAGGCGGACCTGGCACTCGGATCAGCAATGCACAAAGGAGCAAACACCTGGGATATCAGAGCAATTACAACTGAAACCGACAGCGCCCCCATGGGGCAGCAACAGTGGAAGGACATCCTGGTAAAAGCACTTGAGGAGAGAAGAATCAGCCTTGATGCTCAGCCGGTATTTGAAAATGCAACAACAAATACTATTATGCATTTGGAGATATTTGCCAGAATCCTGCGAGAAGATGGCAAATTGCTCAATGCCGCCTTATTCATGCCGATTGCCGAACGTCTGAAGCTTGTATCCAGCATAGACCGGATTGTAATAGAAGAAGTAATGAAGGTTGATTTCAGTTCATTGGGAGTACATACCGTAGCCATAAACCTTTCACCGGCGTCACTCGCAGATGATACGTTTAATGCATGGGTACGAGCATTTCTCAAGGGCCTGCCACCCGAGTCACCTCGATTAAATTTTGAGTTTTCTGAGTTTGCCGCCGTCCAGCATCTGAGTCTGGTAAAGGAATTTAGTGTTTCAATTCGGGAGAGTGGGCACGGCATCGGGCTTGACCACTACGGGCAGAGCTTTTCCAAACTTGGCTATCTCCAGTCTCTTCATCCTGAATATGTGAAAATTGACCGGGCATATACCGGGGAGCTGATGAACAGAGATAACGACAGTAAATTCTATATTGCTTCGCTTTGCAGCGTTGCCCATAGCATTGATATTGCCGTTGTAGCAGAAGGGGTGGAAACGGAGCAGCAAGCTCTTATCCTGAAAGAACTGAATTTAGATGCTATGCAGGGGTATTTCTACGGAAAACCACAACCGCTTGCAAAGGGGACTGCAGAAACAACATGAATATAAACAAAACAGATGCCGGGAGTACGCAAAAGGTTATAGTATGTCATGTACAAGCAAGTCCTGTGGAACAATCTTCTCTCGAAGCTGTTTTCGTTCCCGGATTCTTCTCTGTGCATGTTCCGGAAGCTCAGTGAAATTAATGATATTTTTATGGACAAGCAGATCAATTATATCTTCGATAATTCGTACAGTTGCAAAGTCTGTCATGGCCATCAACTGTTCGACAGAACCGGCAGAATTAAAGAAGGCAAGGACTTCATCGTCAGTACTTAGCATTTGTTCCAGGGCTACGGGAGTTTGTGATTTGTGCAGGGCGATGATATTGCCATCACTTCCTCGTTCAACATAAAGCATGTCACTCTCCTCTTTACAAGATGTTAAAAATTAATTACACCAAGTCCTCATTTATTAATTGCATCTTACATCAAGTTTCATCATAACGTTATATATATTTTCGTCATTTACTTTAACTGAACCCTATATTCGCCTTAAATACAACCTGCAATACATATTATTTGTGGAAAGAGGATTTCCAGTGCCAGATATAAATACAGCCGCCCCTATCACCGATTGGAACCTGGGCGTGGATAGTGATCGAAATGACGATCCGCTCCTTGACTGCCTGATACTGCTTGCGAAGATCCATGAGCGCCCGGTATCGAGAACCGGCCTTACTGCCGGATTGCCCCTTGTGCAAAACCGCCTGACCGTTGAACTTTTCTCAAGGTCTGCCGAACGCGCGGGGCTGTCTTCTCGCATAGTTAAAAGACCTTTGAATATGATTACCAGATTACAACTGCCCGTTGTCCTGCTTCTCAATAACCGTGAAGCATGTGTACTTGCCGATCAGTCCGCAGATGGGAAGTCGCTGAAGATCCTTCTCCCCGAAACCGGCGCCGGAGAACAAAATATTGCGTTGGAGAGTCTTGAGAAGCTGTACACCGGTTACGCAATATTCATTCGTCCCAAATTCCGATTTGAAAAAGGGACACACAAAGATCTACAGCCGGATTCAACAAAAAATTGGTTCTGGGGTACAATCTTTTCCTCTTGGCGCATCTATCGAGATGTCCTGCTCGCATCCCTTTTAATCAACGTTTTTGCCCTTATCAGCACATTCTACATACTGAACGTCTACGACAGAGTCATTCCCAACAGTGCCTTTGAGACACTCTGGGTACTTTCAATCGGTGTTACCGTAGTGTATCTGTTTAGCGTATTGATGCAGGCATTACGTGGCTATTTTGTTGATGAGACCGGCAAAAAAGCCAATCTTAAAATCTCATCTCTGCTACTCCAGAAAGTTCTCGACCTGAAACTTGAAGCCCGCCCTCAGTCCATCGGGTCATTTTCGAATAATCTCAGGGAATTTGAAAGTATACTTGAGTTTATAACTTCATTCTCTATAACTGCTCTGATCGATATGCCCTTTGTTATTCTGGGTCTGTTCGTTATCTGGTATATCGGTGGATACATTGTCATATTCTTTATAGTAGCAATATTGCTTATGCTCCTTTACTCAACGTTTATTCAGGGACCACTAAGAAAAGCTGTTGAAAAAACGTTTACTGCATCGGCACAGAAAAACGCCATCCTGGTAGAGGGATTGGCCGGACTTGAAACCGTCAAGATGCTGGGCGCCGAATCCCAGATACAAAGAGCCTGGGAAGAGGCGGTCAGCTACATAGCAACATGGAGTGCCCGGTCCAGATTTCTTTCATCATCCGTCAGTGAATTTTCCTATTTTATTCAGAACGTGGTCGTCGTTGCCCTTGTAATTGCGGGTGTCTATTCAATTTCTGAAGGACAACTCACACAGGGGGGACTTGTTGCCCTTGTTATCCTGTCACGGCAGGTAATTGCACCGATTGCTCAGGTAGCAAATCTTGCCACCCGCTTTCATCGTGCCAAGGAGGCTCTCAAGACTCTTAACGACATTATGACTCTCCCTGTCGAACGGCCAGCCGGCAAGACGTTCCTCCATAGGACCAGATTCCATGGGGGTATTGGCGTTAAAACCCTTACCTTTGCCTATCCGGGACAGACGGTTAACGTGCTGAACAATATCTCTCTGCAAATCGCAGCAGGTGAAAAAGTCGGGATCATTGGATCAATTGGATCAGGTAAAACTACCATGGGAAAACTGCTGCTTGGTTTGTATGAACCTACCAGTGGTATGGTCACCATGGACGATACGGATATACGCCAGATTGATCCGAATGAATTGCGCCATTATATTGGTTATGTCCCTCAGGACATCACCCTGTTCCGTGGAACAGTCCGGGACAATTTAACAATGGGAACTCACAATGTTGATGATGCCGCCATCATGCGGGCTGCCGAAATTGCCGGCGTAGATGAATTTGTGAAAAAGCATCCACTCGGTTTTGAAATGGAAGTTGGAGAATTCGGCAGAGGGCTCTCAGGCGGTCAGAGGCAATGTGTTGCCATTGCCCGGGCTCTTTTACTCGATCCACCCGTTCTCGTTTTTGATGAGCCAACCAGCAATATGGACAGTCGCTCGGAATTGCGCCTCAAGAATAACCTGATCAATATTACCAAAGGAAAAACGGTTGTTCTTATTACTCATCGGGCGTCATTACTGGAAATGGTTGATAGAATTATTGTTGTCGACAACGGCACTATCGTTGCGGATGGTCCGAAAGCATCTGTAATTGATGCACTGCAAAGAGGGCATCTCAATATTTAGCAGGAGTGTACCACGTGTCAGAAACTGAAAAGAAATCCAAATCGAATGGCCTGTTTCGCAGAATGCCGGCAGATGATGTTGATTACATCACAGACATCAGGACATCCATCCTGACTCAGTCCCCTCGCGGGGGAAGGGCTATACTCTGGGCGACCCTCCTTCTTTTTGTCATTTTTATTATCTGGGCATCTGTTTCCGAAGTGGAAAAGGTCACTCGGGGTCAAGGAAAGGTTATTCCGGCAAGCCAGATTCAGGTTGTTCAGAATCTGGAAGGAGGCATCCTGTCCGAAATGCTCGTCAAAGTTGGCGATACGGTAAAGAAGGATCAATTGCTGCTCAAGATTGATGAAACTAGGTTTGTCTCTTCGCTGGAACAGAATCAGGCAAAGTCCGGGGCAAACAGAGCAAAGGCTGCCAGACTGCAGGCCGAGGCGAGCGGCAGCTCAACGCTTGGACCGGGCTCCTCTGGAATATCAGCTAGCGAGCGGGCATTGTTTGAATCAAGAAAAGCAGAACTTCGTCAAAGCCTTGAAGTTAAGCAGTCGCAGATTGATCAGCGCCAAAATGAATTGAGAGAATTGAACACTCGCCTCAGAGAGTTAAATAAAACATATGACCTGTATCAAAAAGAGATAAAACTCACTAAACCACTAGTAAGTAAAGGTGCTGTTTCCGAAATGGAAGTCCTCCAGCTTGAGCGCAAGGCGAGCGAAATGTTGGGCGACATTGAGACCACCAAACAGTCGATTCCGCGCATTCAATCAAAGATTGAAGAAAGTCAGGCGGCAATGAAAGAGCTCCGACTCAATTTTGCCAATAAGGCAAAGGCCGAATACAATGAGGTTGCTGCCCAATTAGGAGAAGACACGGCCTCCTCATTGGCATTAAAAGATCGACTTAACCGCACCTTGGTAAGATCACCGGTAAACGGTACGGTTAACCGCATTCTGGTAAATACTGTTGGGGGCGTTATCCAGCCCGGCATGAGCCTTGTCGAAATAGTCCCGACCGAAGGAACCCTGCTCATAGAAACAAAAATCAAGCCTTCTGATATAGCTTTTTTGACACCGAACATGAAAGCATCAGTAAAGTTCAGCGCATATGATTACACAATTTACGGTGGTCTGAATGCAAAACTTGAACAAATCGGGGCCGACAGCCTTACCGATGAAAAAAACAAGGAGAGTTATTATCTTGTGACGTTGAGGACGGATAAAAATTTTATCGGCACCAAGGAGCACCCCATGCCGATTATTCCCGGTATGGTTGCTACGGTTGATATTCTGGTCGGAAAAAACACCATATTATCGTACCTGTTGAAACCGGTTCTTAAAGCAAAATATATGGCTTTGCGAGAAAGGTAACTTCATGCGCATATTATTGGGAAGTGCAAACAGTTCCGTTCTTGAAAGATGGAGCACACTGCTTGCTGATGGCAACCAGATACAAATGGCTTCTACAGTGAGTGACTTGACACAGAATGCCGCTACAGGCTCGTTTGACCTGATATTGATGCACAAACTGATGATAGACAGTACAATATGTTCAGAAATTAGACGTCTGGCTCCGCCTAGCAAGCTTTTCCTGCTATCGGATCAACCTGATCACGAGGAAGGGTTAACTTTTCTGAAACTTGGTATTGTTGGCTATGCCAATACGTATGTATCACCACAGCGACTTACGGAAGCGCTACATGTCATAGTATCCGGGAGAGTGTGGCTGGGGCAAAAGGTTATTCAGCATCTCATTCTTGAAGCACAATCAAATGCTGTCGGCACCGTGGGTGATATGACGGTGCCGGACCCGCGACTTGCTGTATTAAGCCCCATGGAGAGGCGGGTTTCTGAACTCGTAGCCTGCGGCCGAACGAACCTGGATATTGCTGACGAGCTGGGTATTGTGGAGCGCACCGTTAAAGCACATCTTACCGCAATCTATTCAAAGCTGCATATCGGCAACAGACTCAGCCTGGCACTACTCATCAATCGCAGAGCAGCTAATACGTAACCAACCAAAACTATTGTTATTTACCGAAACAATACACCCAAACAATAAGAATCGAAAATGTCAAACGTCAAGCGCCCTTCTGAATTTTTCCGGAAGGGCGCTTGACGTTCAAAATGGTATCACGGTGCCATCATTCGCAGACAAAATTCGCTTCAATTCGCCTGTTTTTGGCACGACCTTCTTTTGTCTTGTTCGTGTCTATAGGTTTATCTCTTCCATACCCCTTGGAAGAAAGGCGTTCAGGAGCAATGCCGAAATTTTTGATGATATATTCTTTGACACTGTTGGCGCGACGTTCAGACAACTTTTGATTGAATTCCTTTGTAAAGGAACTATCGGTATGGCCGGAAATTTCACCGTGAGATCCAGGGTATTCCTTGAGGAAATCACCGACAGTCTGTAATTCCTTATGGTACTGAGGCTTTATATTGTATTTGTTAACATCAAAATTAATCATAATAATAGCCGGTTTATTGCAGAATCTTACAGCAGCAGCGGTCTGTATCGGCAATACAACGGGTGGCGGTATTACCGGCGGTGGAGTGGTCACAGTAATCGATGCTGTGCTCTTAGCTGCCCCTCCGTCTCCGGTGCATATCAATGAATACAGGGTATTTGTACCTGGTCTGACTGCCATGGATCCCTGTGTTTTAACTGCACCGATGCCTGGGAGGATCTCACAATTTTTGGCATTCTGAGAGGTCCAGGAGAGAGTTGATTCATCGCCAGTTTGAATTGATACAGCAGAGGCCGACAGAGTCGCCGTAGGAGCCGGTGGTGGAGCAACAACCGGCTTGTTGACAACCGGTGCTGGTGCAGGAGGAGGGTCGGCCAATTTGCTGACGGCAGGGGTTCCACCAATTGTTATGTAAACGCCGGTTGTGTATTCAATCGCATGCTGGTCATCCTTGGCATAACTATACGTTAATCCCCTTATATCGGCACGCCAGGCGATATCTTCGAGAACAAAATATTTAAAGCCAAGTCCGTAATCAATTACGCCTTTAGTTTTTGAGGTTTCTGGGTAGGGATTGCTGCCCTTCAAATTCATGCCGGCCAGACCGATCGCTATATAGGGCACGAACTTATCATCAGGCCAAAAATGATACAGAAGATCTCCTCCATATCGGTAAAAATCCAGAGTATTACTTGAATGAGTTGATTCCGTTCTGGAATAATCGAATAAAGCTTCAATTCCCAGCGCTTTGGTAAAATTATAGCCGAGGCGTCCTGCAAAAACCGGACTTGATTCCAGATGCTGATTACCTTCAAAGGAAAGTCCGCCTACCATAGGCGAAATCGAAAAAGTGTTCGCCTTGTTAGCGGCAAATGCAAATGATGCCATGGCCAGAATTGCACCCGTCATGAGCAGAATAAATGCTTTCTTCACTTGTGCCTCCTTCTTGATTTATATTGAAATGCAATAAACGTGAGCAGCACTGAATCCTACTATTTCTTAGACTTTATCAAACACCTCAGCTCATACTTGAACAGCTAACACATAATAGCAATACTTTGCCGTTATATGAGCAACGAGACTGAGCATACACTAATTTAATTATTTTTTATAGCAATTTCTAACATGTTTTCAAATACCGTATGCTATATATGATATAATCGCAAAACGGGAGAGAATATCTTATTCTCCCCCGAATTGTTTGAAACATTATCTACCAGCAGATACGCATTCAAAGATAAGATAATATATACTATAATATGACCAAATTGTCCCGATGGATTATTACATCGCCATAGTGGTAGCCAAGTATGGCTTCAATTTCTGAACTTTTGCGTCCAGCCAGGCGGACAGACTCAGCGCTGGAATAATCTGATAGCCCTCTCGCAAATTCAGTGCCGTCCAGGCCGCACAACTTGATACACGCTCCCCGTTCGAATTTTCCTTCAACTCTGACAATTCCGGATGGCAGCAGGCTTTTGCCCTTTTTCAGGAGAGCAGTTCGCGCACCATCATCAATAAATATTTTCCCAGTCGGCTTCAGCGTGTAGGCAATCCAGTGTTTGCGACGATTAATCCCAATATCGGAAGGAAGAAACAGGGTTCCGACTTCTTCTCCCCGAAAAGTGGCTGCAATGATTCCTTCCTGCTTTCCAGACACCATAATCGTAGCAACGCCATTTTTTCCGGCTTTCTTGGCTGCGGCAACTTTCGTTGCCATTCCACCTGTTCCAACCGATGAACCGGACCCACCGGCAGCACGCTCTACATCACGAGTAATCACTTTGACAAGCCGAATTAATGTTGCATCAGGATTAGTAGCCGGATCAGCACTATAGAACCCTGCAATGTCAGTCAGAATTAACAGGAGATGTGCTTCAGCAACGTTTGTAACCAGTGCGGAAAGGTTATCATTATCACCAAACTTGATTTCGTCAACAACTACGGTGTCGTTTTCATTGATTATAGGAATAATGCCAAATCCGAGCAGGGCGTCAAGCGTAGCACGGGCATTTAGAAACCGCTGACGACTACCGAGGTCTTCACTGGTTAACAGGACCTGGGCAACTTTAAGATTATTGGCAGCCAAAGACCGTTCATACATATTCATCAAGCGGGTCTGACCAACCGCAGCAGCCGCCTGCTTGTGAGGGATTGTCCGGGGCTTTCCAATTAGCCCAAGTTCACTTCTCCCGGCAGCAATCGCTCCGGAAGAGACGACGACAACTTCAAGCCCCTTTTGGCGCAGAGCAGAAATTTCCCGGCAAATCCGATCAATCACCGCAGCATCCAGCGCGCCATCTGGATCAGTCAACACCCTGCTGCCTATTTTTATTACAACCCGCTTGACCGCTTTGAGTAGTTCATTCCGCATTACCACACCTCTTCAGGCTTGCCCCATAATCGCCGTGCGATTTCATCCAGTAACACCTCAATACCCTCGCCGGTTGCAGAAGAAATTGGAAATACCGTGACACCCTTCTCTTCAAACCAGGCCCGTATAGAAGAAAGTTCTTTCTTCGTTTGCGGAAGGTCGATTTTGGTAATTAACACTATCTGCTCTTTAGCAGCAAGCTCAGGACTAAATAGAGCCAACTCCTGATTTATTGCTTCATACTCAGCACGAGGATCGCGCTCCGGCATCCAGGAGATATCAACAAGGTGTAGGAGGATTCCTGAACGTTCAAGATGCTTCAGAAAACGGTGCCCCAAACCCGCACCTTCATTAGCACCCTCGATAATACCCGGTATGTCCGCCATAACAAACGATTTATAGTTTTTATACGGTACGACACCGAGTGATGGAACCATGGTGGTGAACGGATAGTCGGCAATCTTTGGCCGTGCTGCCGATAACTTGCTGATAAGCGACGATTTACCGGCATTAGGCAAACCTAACAACCCGACATCAGCCATCAGCTTCAGCTCCAGCCGAAGCTTACGCTCCTCATGTTCTTCACCGGGCTGTGCAAATTTCGGCGCCTTGTTGGTGGCAGACGCAAAGCGGGCGTTGCCCTGCCCTCCGCGACCACCTTTCAGAAGGATTACCCGCTGACCGTTTTCAGTTAAATCAGCCAGGATATCATCAGTCTCGGCATCTTTGACAACTGTTCCAACCGGCACCTTGATTACGAGATCATTCCCACCGGCACCATGTCTGTTTTTGCCCATGCCGTTATGGCCATGCTCTGCTTTCTGATGAGGTCTGTGGCGTAATTCCAGCAATGTGGAAAGGCCGGATATCGCTTCAAAAATGACATCGCCCCCCTTGCCACCATCACCACCACTCGGGCCACCAAACTCAATAAATTTTTCGTGCCGAAAGGCGACACAACCAGCTCCACCATGCCCGGATGTTGCAAACAATGTAACTTCATCGATGAATTTCATCTATCTATTCCCCGTTCAGCCAGGCCTGAATCGCCAGTAAACGACCGTTCCAGGCATCGGTAAGACGTTCCTTTAAAAACGCCGTAAACAAACTGTCAAACAACTGTAATCCCTGCTCAACCAGAAACATCCGTTCATAAAACACCGCTTCCCGCTCGCTCATTTGGTCAACAGTAGCATCTTTCTCGACGCGAACCTGGGGACATTTAAAAGAGGCAAAACCAAACGTATCACCTTTAAGCGTCAACTTCCAGGGGTTCTCGTCTTTTTCAAAGCAAAGTGTCGCACTGGTAATACGCTTTCCGCCCTTGAGAGCTGAAATTGCTTCAAGATAACTATCCTGCGACCCGGAAACGGTGACTTTCTGTATTCCCCCTTCTTCACCGCCACCCTGAAACTGAATGCGATCATCTATCCATGCGGAAAACGTTTCACCAGTCGCAATGTGACCAGGACAGCAGACAGAGAATTCTCCTTCTCCATTAACACCGCGTTGCAGCAACCAGAGCATAAACTCCCAACCCACCCATTGATTGTCGCGGATCAAGGCGACCACAGCGTCAGACCCGGCCTGATTGGCCGCTTCCAAAGCGTCAAGCTGCTGGCCATCCAGTAATTTCCGGGCACGGGCAAACGGATGAATAATAACCGGGCTAAAGCCCTCAAACGTTTTACGAAATAAATCTTCAAAGCGTTCAATTACTTTTGTACCAAGACTATAAAGCGTCAGGATCCCGCTCTTCTGATCCCACACAACATCCACAGATGAGGGTACAGGCAGACATTTGGTTAACAGGCGTGTCTGAACCTGTTCCTTGATCTCTTCCCGCTTATGCTTTGGAGTACGCCGCAGATTGGGGTTTTGTGACAGAAAGGCACCTTCTTCTCGTCCGGTGTGAGATTTGAGTATTGCCGCAGGAATTTTACGTTGATCTTTACGCAGAGAAAAAACGATAAAGTTGTCCCGCCAGAAATCCGACGGCACATCGAATGAAGCATCATCAGGTTTATCAACTAATGTCCAGCCCTCTGCAGATTCTTCTGTTGAATTTTCGATTGATTGAAAACCGCGGTCGGACAGTTTCTTTGAAAACCATGCAAATTGCTCCGATGTTGGCAGATCTCCCGTTACGGAGAACTGGGTAATACTTACCGTGTTAGCATATACGCCCATAATAATTTTTCCTTTCTTTTACTTGCCCAATATTCGGACATATTCTTCAAATGGAATCGAGCTATGCCAATGCCCACTGGCCTTTCCGACCATTGTTCCGCCTAAATACAGCAGTAAGACCAGAGCGGCAAATATGAAGCCGGGTACGGCAAAGCGACGAACTGCCCGCATGGTAAGAGCTTCATTGAATCGACAATGACTGATGCAGCGCCAGCATGCGATGCATTCAGGCGAAGCAACACTGGTTTTGTGCATAACATCAATATACGTTGGACACACCTGACTGCACGCCCCGCATGAAACACAGCGGTCAAGGTTTCTGGTTACACGTAATGGCGAAATCACAGCAATCAGTCCCAGCAGTGCACCATAAGGGCAAAGGTACCGGCAGAATGGATTACGGACCAAGAATGACAATATCACCAAAATAGAAATAATACCTACTGCTACCGGAGATATATGCAGAAAGAAGTTCATCAAACGTACATCAGCCACTTTATGATAGTCCGATTGAATAAAAGCAAATTGCGCATCGGGTGACATGGCTAGTGCAATTGAATAGAGAAAAAAAACCATAAGCAGATATTTCATACTCCGTAATGCCATATCAAGCCATGCCGGTGGACGAAAATTACGTCTGAATATTCGGTACCCCACTTTCCACAGACACTCTGAAATCGTTGCAATCGGGCATATCCACGAGCAGAAAGATCTCCTCGTTAATAATGAAAGAATGATTACGGTTACAAAGATGATTATTGCTGCAGGGTGTATTGAATTTATTCCACCACCTTTTACCCAAAAAGCTGCGCCCAAAAGACCTGAAATGGGAAGAAAGCCATCAATTCCGTCGGGACGGGCAATTAATGATACATTAGAACCGACGCTGACACTTTGAACAAATTGATAAAAACGTATGCCAAGCCAGATCATAAATCCGATAAAACCTGATTGTATCAGAATGCGCAGCGGCTGCATGTAACGAGACGACATACACTCTCCAAAAGCTGAGGCGGGTTGTAAGCCCGCCTCAGTAAGCTACTCCGCTTTCAGTGCAACATAGTGAATACTACCATCCGGTTTCTTCAACAAAAAGCGGACAACTTCTCCCTTTTTCAGTTTCCGAATAACAGCATTATATGCTTTCAGTGATTCAAGTTGTTTACCATTTACTTCTAAAAGGATAGAGCCGGGTATTACACCGAACTCCTCTGCGTAAGAACCTGATTTAACATCGGTAATTACAAGCCCTTTAGTTGCGTTTATGCCAAATCGATCGGCAGTATCTTTCTTTATCTCATCTACAGTTAGACCGATTTTGTCATTATCACTATCGCTATCCAGACCAACAGCTGCGTCCTTGTCTTTCAACTGGCCGACAACGAGAGGAACTTCTTTTCGTTTGCCATCACGGAAAATGACAATTACCACTTTTTTATCAATGGGGGTCGCCGCAACATGCCGAGGTAGTTCACTCCATTCCGAGATCTGCTTACCATTGAATTCAAGAATCACATCTCCTGCCTTCAGACCTGCCTTCTCAGCGGGTGAATCTTTTTCAACGGATGCGATCAAAGCACCTTTCTCAGAGGAAAGTCCAAATGAACTGGCTAGATCTGTGGTTAACGGCTGGAAACGGATGCCAATATAGCCACGGGTCACTTTACCTGAATCCCGCAGCTGGTTGACAATTGTTGTTGCCAAGGTTATCGGAATTGCAAAGCCGATTCCTCCACCACCTCCGGCAATGATAGCGGTGTTAATGCCAATCACACGACCTTCAGAATTAAAAAGAGGGCCGCCGGAATTTCCGGGGTTAATCGAAGCATCCGTTTGAATGAAATCGTCATACGGACCATTGCCGATTACCCGCCCTTTTGCGCTGACAATTCCGGCCGTAACCGTGTGAGAAAGTCCGAATGGATTACCAATGGCCATAACCCATTCTCCTACTTCAAGAGTATCACTGTCACCGAATTCAGCAAAAGGAAGCGGATCTTTCTCGCTGATTTTGATGAGAGCAAGATCAACCTTTTCATCCGTCCCCTTGATTTCTCCTTTTACCTCTCTCCCATCGGAAAGCTTGACTATTACTTCGTCAGCACCATTCACAACATGATTGTTTGTGAGGATGTATCCATCCGGGCTAATTATGAAGCCGGTGCCGAGGCTTCGCTCTTTGTGAGGCCGCTGTTGAGGCATTTGGTCATAAAATCTGTTGAAGAAATCATCAAAAAAATTGTTACCAAGCGGATTCTGTTGCTGCGGAATACGACGATTTGTTTTTGGTTTGATAGTTTTTGCCGTACGAATATTGACAACTGTTGGATTGAGCTTTTTTGCAAGCACCACAAAATCAGGACTTACTGTTTTTGCCATTCCAGTGACCGGTAGAAAACTAGCAACCACCAGCCCAAGAACAATAATTTGAACTGAAAAGAACCGTGACAAGCGCATGCGATTACCTCCCCCATCTATTCGGAATATTGTTTTTTAACAGGCAAGGGCGGGATCGTTTAAGTCACGACACCGCCCCTGACTATTTACTTAAATAAAATAAACAATCAATTCCGAAAAATCAACCCCTACTAGCTCTCTTTCAGAATATACCCTTTACCGCGAACGGTATGAATGAGCTTGGTTGGAAATTTGCCGTCAACTTTTTTACGAAGATAATTAATATAAACATCAATAATGTTAGTAAATGTTTCAAAAGGATACTCCCAACAATTGTCGGCGATATTTGCACGAGATAGCACGTTTCCAGCATTACGAACCATATACGCGAGCAAATTGTATTCCTTTGCAGTAAGAACGATTTCCGTCTGGCCTCTCCAGACTTTGTGATTTACCGGATCAAGGCGCAGATCAGCAAAGCGGATTTCGGCTCCCCGGTCCTGCTCACTGCGGCGTATGAGAGCTCTGACGCGTGCCTGCAGCTCAGCAAAGGCAAATGGCTTAACCAAATAATCATCGGCACCTGCATCAAGGCCCGAAACGACATCATCTGTTTCAGATTTAGCCGTCAGCATTAATACAGGAACTTGAAGACCAGATTGACGCAACTCGCTAACAACAGATAAACCATCTTTCTTCGGTAACGCGCAGTCGAGCAGAATCAGATCATATTCACCGGTGCACGCACGCTTAAAACCATCAGCACCATCATTACTTACAGTAACCTGATAGTTATCTTCCTCAAGACCACGCTTTATAAAACTAGCAATCTTTTTTTCATCTTCAACAATCAGAATTTTCATAACAATCTCCTTTTTATTGGTTTCAACATAACGTTTAATACTCTGCTCCAGAAGTCATTTCCATCCGCCTCATAATCTCTGAAGCCGCTTCCTCTACGGACTTATTAGTAATATTTACAATGTACCATTCGGGGTGTTTTCTATAAAGTTGGCGACAAGCAGAAATTTCATCCTCAACAAGCTGATAATCATTATAATTACCACGAGGACTTTGCCGCATATTAATCAATCGCGAAGTACGTATTTCAACCAACCGTTTAGGGTCGATCAAGAGTCCAACTACTTTTGATTGATCTATTTCAAATAACTCTTCAGGTGGTGCAATACCAAATACAATCGGCACATTGGCTACCTTGTACCCTTTATGCGCCAAGTACATGGAAAGCGGTGTCTTCGATGATCGGGAGACACCTACCAGAACCAGGTCAGCTTTATGCAAATAGCGGGTTTCCTGGCCGTCATCATGCTTTACGGTAAAATTAACCGCCTCTACACGGCGATAATAGTCCGTATCAATTCTATGAAGCAATCCCGGCTTCTCTAAAGACGGAGCACCAAGATATCTTGACAGGCTATAGATAAGTGGACTGAGTAAATCTACCGTGATCAGGCCGCATTCTTCTGCTAAACGTTCAACAGCTTCTGACAAATGTGGATCAACGAGGGTATATACTACGAGTCCGGGAGTTGCTACAGCTACAGACAAAGCCTGCTGAACATCCGACTGGGAGCTGACTTTAAACAAACGGTGAACACGAACATCATCATCATAAAATTGCGAAAGAGCAGCACGTATTACACGTTCCGCAGTTTCACCCGTTGAATCAGAAAGTACATAAATAGTTTTCATAAAAAAACAAACCGACCTAAAACCTTAATGAAAACAAAATTTATTTTCTAATGAGAATGTAAGTCTATTTGCCTGACTTGTCAAGTATATATTGTAAGAATAATTTGATAATTCATAGAAAGATAGTGATTAATAATATAGATATTGACCAATCATAAATGATGACTATACTGTAAACATCAAATTTAATCTGGAGGTGTTTTATGGGAAGAGAGTATTCTCTACAAGAGGCGATAAGTCTTGCAATCAAGGCTGAAAAAGACAGTATGGATTTTTACCGGAGGGCTGCATCCGTCGCAAAAAATGAAAGAGCAAAAAAAGTACTCGACTTACTTGCCAATGAGGAAGTTGGTCATTTAAAGGCGTTTTTCGACCACTACAAAGGTTCTGAATTTGGTGATCTTACTTCATATATAAATTCACCTGTAGACACTAAAAATCCAACATACATGAAACTTGAAAAAGCCATTAGCGAGAATATGGTTGAGCAGAAAGCACTTGAACTTGCACTTATTGAAGAGAAAGATTGTATCGGTCAATACACCCAACTCGCCCAAGGCGTGGTAGACCCCGTAGTAAAATCAGTTTTTGACAGAGTCGTTAAAGAGACACAGAGTCATTACGATTTAATAGAGTCAGAATATGCTCATATTATGGGAATGGTACACGAATCAGAACAAGACACGTTCGTAAGAGAATAAGTTAAGCCTTATCCGTATTGAATAGCGTTGGTCATAAAAAACAGAAGGGGAATAAATGAAAATAATTTTCACTGCTGCAATATGTATTTTTGCCATAAGTACGTCGTCATACGCATCTGACAACTTAGTAAAGAAGTCAAACGCAACTAAAGCTCATTCCATTATTGATAAGAAGTGTACAACGTGTCACTCAAAAGAAAAAATTGATCTTGCTCTGTCATCTGGCAAAGACATGAATCAAATTCAAAAAGAAATGGTAAATAAAGGCGCTAAATTAAGTTCAAATGAACAAGAAGTTCTTGGTATATTCTGGAAACAAGCTAAACCAATCGCCCAAAGTAAATAGTTATCTAAAGTACTCAAAAATAAAAAAGCATTCCAATCGATGGAGTGCTTTTTTATTTTCCATATTTTCAATTTGTCACACAACCAAAATAAAGTGTCCCGACACCTTGAAATTATAAGAGTCTAAACGC
>Ga0118677_10007999_pt1 | contig 17167 bp, 11 predicted proteins | sample AliMusrvi5mmetaG_FD_86154 | JGI IMG/M metagenome (GOLD analysis project Ga0118677, IMG submission 86154) | reverse complement strand
GCAATCATTACAAAAACACTCGCTCGCCGCTTGTCGTTTTAGAAAATCTCCCGCAGTTTTGGGTGAAGAGGATCGTACTTGACGGCGATACGGCCGCCGCTGCCCGCATAGGGATCTGGTCCGCCACCGCGGGCGGTCAACAGACCATTTGTGCTTCCCGCAAAGGTCGAGCATACGATGTAGATCGAACCTCCGGATCCCCCGCTCCCCTTGTCGTTGGCGTTGCCGCCCGTTGCGGACGTTCCATCCGCTGTGATGGTGCCGTCGATTCGGACGTTGGCGACCGCGTTGATGAAGACCGCACCGCCACCTGAACCGCCTGTGGCCGCGCTGCTTCCCGTACTGCCACCCCCACTGCCGGGCAGCGTCGGCATATAGGGGGAATCGTACTTCAAGCCCGGGCCCGTTCCCTGTCCGTTTCCGCCATGCCCTGCGCCGCTGGGAGTTGCAGCGCCAGCGCCCGGACCGTTGCCGTTTCCTCTGTAAGTCCCGAGGTACCCACGCCCGGAGGCGTCAATCAACCCATTGGTCGCCAGAACGAAGTTGGTACAGACGAAATAGACCCGATTGGATATCCCGCCGTTCGCGAAAGCCGAGGAGAGAGTCACCACGCCGCCGCTTGAGATATTCACGGTCGTGGCCGTAAGTCGGGCGTTCCAGGTGAAGAATACCAGTGTGCGGCTGAGTGTGAGGGAAGCGAGATTGGGCGTGGAATTGCTTAGAACGGCTTGGGCACCGCTGTTGAGGATATAGGCATTATCCCCATTCGTCGGCACAACCCCTTCCGCCCAATTGGAGGCCACATCCCAGGCGCCGGTGGTCGCACTCTTCCAGTTGCAGGCCAATGTCACGAAATTGGACGATGTGGATGACCACACCGTGCCCGCAAGATTGGATGCCAGGATGTTGTAGGCATTCGTCTGATGGGGATCGAAAATGACGTTCGTGGAAAACGCGCCGCTTTGCTGGCCGATCGCCACCGTGGTTGTCGCCACGTCATCAACCCGCCAATAATTGAACCAAACGAATGGCGTATTCGCCCCCGTGTCCGTTATCTGCCCCCGCAGCCACACGGTGCCATTTGAAATCGCCGGGCCCAAATTCGTCACGACCGGGAGATAGGCGACCGTGAAGCTCTGCGTATCCGACCAAGCGGCCCCGGTCGTGTTCGTCGCATAGCAACGATAGACATAAGTGCTGCCGGACGACAGTCCGGTGAGGTTCGTGACAAGCGAGTCGCCCAAGTGCCACGTATTCCCCATGTACTCGACATGCGGCCAGTCGCTCGTCGCGCTCATGAGGGCGTCCGTGAAACCCCAGCAAAAGGCAACGGTCGTGTTCGCCGCGCCGCCGTCATCCACCAATCTGCCGTTCAAAGTGGCGTTGTTTGTGCCGATGGAAGTCGCATTCAGTGCCCGCACAATCGGGTTTGTCGCCATCCCACAGTTGACGAACGTCGAATTCGGAGTCTGGTTGCTCCAACAAGCCCAGATCCAGTTGGAACTCCGGGTCATACCGGATACGCGAATCTCGTCGAGATTCCCCGTAAACCAGTAATTCAGCGCACCACTGGTGCCACTGCTGAAATCCGCTCCAATATGCGTGACGGCATTGCCCGTAACAGGAGTTCCTGCCGCCGCCACCGTGCTGTCGAGAACGCCATTGATAAAGAAACGGATGTTAGATCCGTCCCAGGTGGCGGCGATATGCGACCATTGATTCAAAGTCACAGAGCCCGTGGACACTTTGGATGCGTTTGCCACCCATAGTTGAATCCGGGCCGTAGTACCATAGAGCCCGAAGTTCCAAGATTGCTGGTATGCCTTTGCGATGACGTTGTGAGAGGAGTGGTCAGCGATGGAAGTTGGGTAAATCCATGCTTCCCAAGACGAGTTTGAACCCACGTTGAGAGTGGAACTGTTCCCGCAAGCGGATGAGGCGGCCCCATTGAAGTAGTCGCCGCCATCCACCACCCCATTGGTGTTTAGGTTCACCCCCGTGATTGTGCCGCTATTCAAGTTCGTGCTGGAGTCGCGTTCGATCGTGCCGTTGGTCTCAGCCAGATGCCAAACTCCCCTGAACCCGTTTGTCCATGTTGAACCGTTCGTGGTGTAGGCGGGGGCGTTCGTGCCAGCCAGGCTCCACCAGGCCCAGATGCAGGTGTTGGTATCGACCAGCGCAGGCACTTGGACCCAAACGTACGAATTGCCGTTTGTGTCCCACTTGTCGATTTCGTAATTGAGTTCGTCCGTGCCGTTCGAGGCCGTAAAGCGCAGATCCTGATAGGTGAGTGACCGAAAATCCCCATAGGAGAATCCGTTGATATTCGTTCCGAGAACGACCAACGCCGGGAAGTTGGCCAGGGTTGTCGCGCCCCCAGGCGGATTGTATCCGATGAACTGGATCTTCGCTCTTCTCGACCAAGCGCTAAAGTCAGCGCCGTGCGCCGCGAGTGCGACCCCAATGGCCAACAGCACTACAGCCCGTGTGATCCGACTTCGGTAATTCATGCTCCTCCCCCATGCACGGTGGTGACCTTGCCCTATCGCGATCCTCAACAACTTGAACACACACGTATTTTACTTCTATCGGAGTTGGCAACATAATAGAATTAATATCTTGCTTTGTACCCAAAACATGCCGGATTATACCCTAATGCAATCGGAGCGCTTGTCTGCCCGAATCGGGGATTGGAAGACGGGATTCAATTTTAACGAGTCCCGGTCCGTTCGACGAATGCATCGGCACAGCGAGGTGGAACTCGCCGCGGTTGGGCATGGCGTCATCTCCTCTCTTTTCGGCCGGGAGCGACGAATTGCTCATCCGGGCGAATTTTGCCTATTGTGGGGGATAATCCCGCATGGGGCCACAGAGGTACTGGAAGGCCATCCCATCGCGATCTCGCTTCGCATCCCCATGGCGTGGTTCATGAAGTGGAATTTGCCTACCGTGCTGATGGACCGAGTGCTGGCAAGCCAAGTCCTTGTCTCGCATCAACGGCTGCACCCGTCTTCGCCATTCGAGCTCATGAAGCACTGGTATGCGCTGCTCAAAGAGAACGGACGGGAGGCGGACGAGATCGTGATCTTGGAAGTCCAGGCGCTGCTCAGGCAGATGGGTCGTACTCCGCTTCAGTCATCTCGTGCCTGCTCGGACCTGCCCGAGACCGGAGTCCTTCGACGTCCAGCCGGCCCATTTGAAAAGATGGCCGCGGAAATTGCTCAGCGGCATTGTGAACGACTGACCATCAATGACGTCGCGCAGTCGGCAAACCTGAGTCGGCCCTACGCCATGCGCTTGTTCCGAAAGGCTAGCGGCATTACGATAAACGACTATACCGTCCAATACCGCGTTTCTACGGCACAGCACCTGTTGGCAACTGCGGATCGAAAACTATCGATCATCGCAGCCGAAAGCGGTTTCGGTTCCCTCAGTCGATTTCACACCGTCTTCAAGCGCGTGTGCGGACAAACGCCAGGGCAGTATCGCCGCTCGCTTCGGGGCACGGGGACAACAAGGCAGCGGCCGCGTCATCTGTAAGATCGTGTATGAAACGGGAACTGCGGCGGATTGACGCACTCCCGTACACGAACCAACCTTCATACCATCTCCCTTCGCGAATTACTCCCCGCAGTCCAACAGGGCCGATTCTACCATTCGACTTGGCGGACCTTGACGAACTTGCCCTTTATCGCCGATTCCTTGGCAGCCAGACACGAGAAGACGCTACGGAGGCCAGTCTGGATCGGCGAGCGGGATTTCTTCGCCTTCCCTTTGACGAGATCGAGGAAGTCGTACGCCAGTTCTGCGTCGCCGCCGGAGTGGCTCAGTGCCTCGCCCGTGCGCTCTGTAAGGCTGAAGGGCGCATGGTGCCGCACCAGCCGCATCTCGTTCTTATACCAGTCGAACCCGATGGTGCCCCTGTAGCCGCTGACGGTCGGCCCGCGAGCGCCGGCATCACGCCGGGTGAAGAATACTTGTGAATAGACGCCATGCGCGCCGGACTCGAACTCCATCACGGCGCTGGAGCAATCCTCATTCGTTCCCGTCTCCAGGGTGCCGCAATCGATGCTGTAGTCACACGGATGGTCCGCCTGAGAACCAGACGTTCCATTCCGGCGCCGGTTCTGCGGGCTCTCAAGGCAGGTGTCCTTCGCCCCGCACTTTGAACACGTCAACCCCGCCTTCTTCTTTCCGCCGAACACCTGCTGCCATGTCGCCATGGCGCCAACCCGCACGATCGGCGAGCCCATGAGATACATCATGTAGTCGAAATCATGCGTTGCCTTTTGGAGAAACAGCCCCTGAGTGACGTCGAAATTACGATACCCGTCTTCCCAGTAGCAGGTACCGTAGGGCACGTAGTTCACGGCGTGGATGTGGACCGGGTCGCCGATGGTTCCCTTTTCGATGTATGATCGCGTCAGCGTGCAGAGCGGTGACACTCGCAGGGGGAAACTGACCACCACCGGGCACCGGCTCTTCCGGAACGCGCGTTCCAGCGCCAGTGCCTGCTTCATGCTGACCGACACCGGTTTTTCGAGGTAGAGAGGCAGATCGTACTGGGCGGCCTTGATCGCATAAGGAGTGTGCAGGTTGCACCTCGTCCCGATGGCAAGGCCATCCAGCTTGCCCTTTCGGACCATCGTGTCGAAGTCTCTATAGAACACCACATCCTTCTGGTCGCACTCGGCCAGGCGCTTGCGGGCGCCCGGTTCGTCCGGGTCGACCACGCCGACCACGCGGATGTCAGGGTCCTGACTCCGCAGAATGTTGTGAATGACGCCGCTAATCCGAGATCCATAACCCACTACGCCCAAACGAATCATTTCAGTTCTCCTCTTTAAATCACGAACTCCCGCACCTCCGCACGGCACGTCGTCAGCCGATTCCGCATCGCCAAGCCGGGCGGCGGCTTGACGATTTCATCACCGTGCACCAGCTTATCTTGCCGTCTACGGAAGAGGCGGGCGGACGGCTGGGTCGGCATTCTGGGCATGATAAATCTCGATCAGTTCCGCAAACGCCTTCCTGCACCTATCATTCGGCACACCCCTGTTGGCCTTCAATTCGGCATCCAACAAGGCCCGTAGGAAAACCAGCCGCCAGCGCCAGGATTGGCGGGCCTGATGCGTCATTTTCGCCTCAACACGCCGAACGGTGGCGTAGGCCGCTTCCGCGCCCGGATCGGATTGGGGCGTCGCGCCGCGCGAAGGGAACCAATCCAATCCCAGTTTTACGCCATCCAACTTGCCGGGCCACCATCGCCAATGATGGTTCTGCTCCAGCGTGGCGATGACGTTCAGCATATCGTCGACCACCTCCGGCGAATACTCAAAGGCAACGTATTCCCGCAGGGTGTCCTGCGCGGCTTGATCGCTCCAGTAGAACTGGCTGAACACGGCCTTGGTGATATCCTCGTAGATGCCCTCGGAGTAGGGAAATCCACCATCGATCTTCTGCTTCACGGCGTTCCATTGGCCCTGAACGAGGGAGGGCAGAGGCGTTGCCCCGAAGCCGCCCCATGGAAATGTGTGGTACATGCTGATTTCGGGAAATCCGACCATCGGCAGTTCGCCGGGCGGTGGACGTACGCCGCTCTCCGCAAGAATCAAATCCGCCCAGGGCCTTCCTGCGGCAAAGGCATGGACAAGCCCTTGCCATTCGGTTTCGTCGAACATCCAAGTCGAGGCGATAACCCGCACTCCCGGCAACTTTCGGCGGGCTAGTGCCGCGACCGGTTCGGCGGCTCTCAGGAACCCGTTGTTTCCCCACGGGCGGCACTGGGCGCAGCCACATCCGCCCTGGTCGTACGGCCATATCCAAACATAGCGCGGCTGCAGGTCGGCGCACCAATCGAACTGCTGACCGAGACCGCGCAGCACGTACTCCATACCGCCGGGTTTGCTCGGGCAGACGACGCAGTCATACCAGCCGCCCCGCTTGCCGCCCGGATCGGCCCGTAACGCGACCGGCGAATCGTTGTACCCCTCGTTGGCGATCACACCAAAGCCCACGTCGAGTCCGACCCTTCTTGCCGCCTCACAGATGACATGGAGACGCGCGCGAAATTCTATCGCCGTTGGATCGTCGAATCCGTCGAAGTGGTGCATGTCGTACCAAACGACCAGCACGTTGTAACCCCAGAGCCCCAGTTCCTCCACGTAAGCCCGGATCTTCGCCACGGGCGCATCGTGATAGAAGTTATGGAAATGAGTGGCCAGGTAGATGCCTCGCACAGACTTCCGGGGCACGGACGTGCCTCGCCATAACCCAGGGCTGAATCCACCCTGGTCGTAGCGGCTTATGCGCAGGAACTTGCCAACGCCATATAGCAGGGCAGGCTCGTCGTTGCCGACGATCCGTACGCCGCTGCCCGGGCGATCCTCTAACCGGAAGCCCTCGGTGCCGATGCCCGGCTCCACCGTCAGTTCCACCACCAGCGGCGCGGCGCCCGCGGTGATGACCATGGCCGCGCAACGATGGGTAATCTGACGCCCAAGCAGTTCGACAATGTTCGTTATCACCGGAGATGCCGGGTTCGACATCACCACCCGTATGCGATCAACCGGCGCGGGGTTCTCAGCCGACATGAAATTCCTTCGTTTTGGCTTGGACGAAAAGCCCTGCGTTTGGTGGTTAGAGGCAATTCATTTCACTCGCCGCTCCCAATGACTCTGTCGCCAATGATTCTGCCATGTATGAGCACTTATCCGAAGCTCTAATCCGTCAGACCCAAGGACCGCTCGAGGGCCGCCCGGGCCAGGAGCCGCGTCGAGTCGAGCGACGGCAGGGGGCAGTCGTCCGGATTCACGAGCAGCGGAATCTCGGTGCAGCCCAAGACGACCGCATCGCAACCGCGCGCCGCGAGGCCCTGGATTACCTGGTTGAAGTAGAGGCGCGAGGGTTCGGGAAAGACACCGTTCACGAGTTCGGTGAAAATGATGCGGTCGATGCGCTCGCGCTCCGCGGCCCCGGGGATATCCCAGGCGAAGCCCAGCCGTTCAAGGATCGTGGGGTATACCGGGCCGGTCATCAGATACTTGGTGCCGAGAATGCCCAGATGCCGGAACCTGCGGCGGCGCGCCTCGGAAGCGACGGCATCGACGATGTGCAGCCACGGGAGCGGTGAAGCGGCCGCCAGGAGGTCGAGGGCTTGGTGAATGGTGTTGTCCGGGCAGACTGCGAAGTCAGCACCCATAGCGGCCAGCTTGCGCGTCGAAGACAGCATGAGGTCCGCCACCCCCTGCCAGTTGCCGGCGCGGACGTGGACCATATAGTCGGCAAGCGGATGTGTATGGAGCGATACTTCCGGGTGCAGGTGTTCGCCCATTCTGGCGGGGGCTTCGGCGCAGATGGTCCGGTAACATAGTGCCGCGCCTTCCGCACTACACGCCACGATGCCAATGTGCTGAGCCATAAAGAACCGCCGGTGTCCGAAGTCTGGCAGCTCGCGGTGTCCCGGAGTGCGGCGACTTCAAGTGATAAGAAATCGCTTTTCAGGCGGTACGGGCACACGCCCGTGAAGACCGGCAGGAGGAAGCGCTTTCAGGGAGAAACTCTGCCCGAATAAGCACCAAAACACAAGTGCGATGTAAAATGCCCCGAAGTTGCGAACCGCTACGTCCCTTTTTGATTCCCCTCCCCTGCCTATGTCTCATTCCTCAGGCGTTTCTTCGAAACGGCACGCGTAAAACTGGAGCTACAGCGAAAGGAAGAATCCACCGGGTGGATATTCCATTCAACTTTGTTTCCAGAATCAAATCTTTGTCTGCCGCTCCCTTTCTCAAAGACCAGATGGCCTCCGTCTTCGCATCGAACGTCCAGAGGGAAAGGAACAATGCCGAACTGCCCCGTGCGCGCATGATCAGCGCCTCCCGCGGTTCCACCGGATCGATCTCCCCCAGTTGCAATCCCGTGTTCACAAGATCCCGCGCCAGAATGACCGTGGTCTTGGGCGGCATGATCAGATGAGCGTGGGTAACACCCTGTCGGGCGCGCCATTCAATAGTGGCGCTCGACCCTTTTACGGGCAGACGACGAGCATTAGTGAAATGCTTATAGCCAGGCTTCTGTCCGAGATCGATGGGCTTCGAGCCCGCGGGTGTCTCGGCCAATCCTACGACATGCATGGCCCAATCGTATTGATGTGTGCGCTCGCCGATCACCCGATAGGCATCCAGGGCAAATTGATCCGTGACAATCACTGTCCGATCCAGCCGCACATCGGGATAGACGGCTTCGTTGACCGCGCGCAGCGCCTTAAACATCGGATCCTCCACTTGGAAGAGGTCATAGCGCCCATCCGAAATCCGGTCACGCCACTGATCGCACTCCCAGATTGATTCTGTCGGGAAATCATAGGGAAACATGGACGCTTCATCGACAGTGACCGTATTATGCGCAATGGTGGTGCGCGGCCATGTGAGATAGGTCGGGTCTGTGTAACCCCCATCCCGCGTGGCATCGCTACGCAACCACTCCCGGGCATGCAGATTCACATGCAGGGCGGCGGGCGCCATATGTCCCGCACAATGGGGGCCGAAATAAATCGATGCCGATACCGCTTTTTTCCCGGCCGAGCGACTGCGCAAAACAATGGTGCCTTGTACAGGGAAAAGCGTACACGCATTGCGGTGCTCGCCGGAAAGACAGATCGAGGTGTTCCGAGCCAGGGAGAATTCGCCGGCCGGATACGAAGTGCGTTTATAGCGCGCAAAATCACGGTCGACTTTCCATGTTTGCAGCGGCATGGGAAGGCCGGGATTTTGTCGCTTTGCCTGAGGCGTATCGTGTTCCATGAGGTTGAGCAGCCAGGCATATTTCGGATCGCGATAGGCTTCATAGGCCAGATTATAGATGACACCCCATACATATACGCCCCGAATGTGAAATAACCCGGAATCATGGATCGAAGGGATTCCGCCGTTGGGAAACATCAGGTAAAAGGGCGCATCAAAAAGAGCCTTGAGCCCCTTTTTGCCGTGAAGCGGACCATAGGCGCGATGGATATCGGTCCCATCATTTTGCTGGAGCGGAGGCAGTTCGGCATTCCAGAGATCAACGTCAACATTGGCAAAAACATTCGCAATTTCCACAAAAGCCATCGTGGTGTAGTAGTGGTAACCCGCCGTGCGTTCCCAATGCAAACCATCGGAAAGGATATCATGGCGCAATTGGTGTATCAGACCGTAGTGCCAAGCTCCTCCGCGATGGGTGCCATAGAGCGTATCGTGAAATCCCTGGAGATTCCCCAGGGCGGAAGCCACACTGACCCGGCCGGCCATCCCCCAGGTATGGATATTACTACATACCTTGTGTTGCGCCCCATCACAGGCGGCGAGAGCGGATGTCAGCATATCACGGAACAATGAATCATCGGCATCGCTGAGTCTGCCGGACGCGAGATAATCATAAATCTGGGCGATTCCCATCATAAAGCGACTTTCGGACAAGGTACCGGCGGTGGCGCGACAATCGCCATTGCGCAACGGCCACCGCATATAACCATGGGCGATCAAGCGCAGCGCCTTGAGCGCTCGCTCGCGATATTCTTTACGCCCAGTCAACACATAGGCCAATCCGTTACGCTCGCCCAATTCGAGAACCTTTGAATTGATCTTGGGATCTGCGGGGACCGGTAACTCTGCGGGTACATCGGCATTGACTGCGCAGTTTTTAAACAGCAGGTTTTGCGCTTGCGCCATCCATGCCGTTTTTTTGACAAGGGTGCGAGTCAGTGCCACTTGTTCCTCGTTGATGAAAACACGCGGATGAGCCGGTAGTGCCTTGGGCATCAAGTCGAAAGGATCGTAGGAAAGCACCTGTAATTGATCAGGATAGGACTTAGGGGTAATCGGATCGCTATACATACCAGCTCCTTTTATATTAATAACATCGCTATTCCATCGAAACAAAGTGAACTGAAGAGACTATACCGGCACCAAAAGTCTGGCAAGAATTTCCATTATAATGTCTTTTGCATCATAATCGGGGAACAAAAGTCGCAGCGACGGGTAACCCCAATCAAGTGTGAACAATGAACTACAACATCGCCAACCACATCCGCGCCGGCTATTGTCGCGCTAAATCGATGCCGATCTTCGCGCTTCAAGAAGAGCGCGAATGGCCTCTTCCGGCAAGGTCTCCAGCCGGTCCACGGATCTAAGAATGATTTCACAGGCCATCTCGAAAAATTCGGCATTCTGAATGGCATGGTCCACATCACACGCAACGGTCGTCTGCCCGTGATTGCACATCATGACCAAATCGTGGTCACGCATCGCATCGGTAACGGCTTGGGCGAGTTGTTTCGTTCCGGGGAGCAGGAATGGAATCGTGGCCACCGGCCCGATATGGAACGGAATTTCAGAAATCACAAAGTAGTTGCGGTTCTTCAATCCCTGACAAGCCAATGTGGTCGCACACGGTGATTGGTAGTGCAAGACGACATTCACATCCGGCCGACTTTTCAGGATTCCCGCATGAAAGCCGACTTCAATGCTGGGTTTTTTGCCTTGAAGCAGGGCCCCATCGTCGATCCGACAGAGGGTGATATCATCCGGAGATAACTGTTCCATCCAGCTTCCTGAAGCCGTGACCAGCATCCGGTCATCCCCCACCCGCAGGGATAGATTCCCGGTACTGCATCGGGCCAAACCTCTTCGCCCAACCCGATGACAGGCCTGAACGAAACGATCGATGATTTTGTCCGAAACATTGTTCAGTCTGGCCCCCATAAGGCACCTCCATTGTCACTTAGATATAACACCCCCACCCTTGCGGCATACTGAAATTATATGCCCCGCCCGTCAACACTCCATTTCATTTCCAAAACCACGATAAGGAAGTCCGTATGAACTCCAACATCGCCACACACGTCCACGCCGGGTAGCCCGTCTTGATGAGCACAGCCTCCTAAGCCGGAACGATTCAGTAAAGAATGAAGAGAATATCCCGCCGCAGGGATCCGCCTTCGTCCAAGCACTATGGCGGGACACGCGCGTCGAGCCACCTCGGAATCGAACGCCAAATGAATTGTTCCGGCTGAGGACGGCCCGGTCCCCGCTTGATTCCCCTCCCCCAATCCTGTACGCTGCACGGCCATGTTGGCGAATCGAAAGACACGTCTTTACCTGATCGGAGCCATTGTCCTGCTGGTTGGTTTGGGGACGGCGCTCTTGCTCTACCTGACCTGCGAAGAGGTCCCAGACAACGATGGGGTTTACCAAATCCATCACTCCAAGGGATATCAACGTGATTTGCAGCTCATGGGCGGACAAATGTATCTGCTTGAGGACGACATTTCTCTTTGGTTTGAAGGGTTATGGCAGGGCAGAGCCCTCGCCCACACGGTCGCCTCGATAACCTTGTTTCTATCCTTTGGTTGCTTCCTTGTTGCCTATAACTTGCCTTCCAATCCAAGTTCTGGTGCCTGAGGCGTCAGGTACGGGAGATAAAGTTCCACCATGGACGGATGTCCCGATTTATTGGGTGGATTCATCCCGATTACCGACTTCGGTCGACGTCGATCAGGACTTACATTCTTTGCGGAGAAGAATAAGTGCGCCGAAAGCCGGTATGGTAGCGGTATCTTCGACTGTGCTGCCATCCGCTAAATCGACAAACCGGGCTGAGCCAAGCCGGACCGTTTGTTCGATTGGCTGGAAATTTAGCAGAATAACAAATTCCTGGATACCATCGGTGCGCAGTTGCGCCGTGACCCCGACCGGCAATTCCGCGTTGAGGACCCGACGCAACTTAAGGTCGCGCACAAGGCCCGCATAGAAGTCGTCGTGAAATCGGTCGTCGTTGCGCGAAGCGATGTAATAGGTCTTCCCGGCGTCGACGAGGTTTTCGGTGAGAGCGGGCCGGCCCTCGTAAAAATCGGACTTGTACGTTGCCAGGACACGAGCCGTCTCGGCGTGAATCAAATCGCAAAAATCCCGAGCTTCGTAATTGCCTGGGACAATCGTATTACGCTCCGCAGGCATGAGACCATCGATTTCTTCAGACCAGATTCCCAGTATCTGGCGCAATGGTTCCGGGAAACCGCCCAAGAAACAGAGATCCGAATCATTCACAATGCCTGACCAGTAGGTGGTGACCCATGTGCCTCCGGCGCGGACGAACTGCTCGATGTGTGCGGCAATGCCGGTGCGAACCATGTAAAGCATCGGTGTAATGAGGAGTTTATACTGGGAAAAGTCACAATCCATATTGATAATGGCGACGGGAATGCCGAGTTTCCAGAACGGCCGATAATGATCGAAACAGGTCGCTTTGTATCCTTGGTCACGACGTGGGCCTTGCGCAGCATTGTAGGCCCACCAATTTTCCCAGTCGAAAACCAGCGCTACTTCGGGTTGGACAGTGGTACCCCTGATCGGATCGAGTTTGGTGAACAACGACCCAACGTCGGCCACTTCGCGGAAGACGCGGGTGTTTTCGTGGCCGCAATGATCCACGACTGCGCCGTAAAATTTCTCAATCGCCCCCCGGCTTTTGCGCCATTGGAAATAATGGACGGCATCCGCGCCATGCGCAAGCGCCTGCACCGAGGCGAGCCGGTGCATTCCAGGACGTTTGAGTTTTGCGGCTTCGAACCAGTTGTTCGTGCTCGGCGTGGTTTCGATGAGCATAAACGGTTGTCCGCCTTTCAAGGAGCGCTGCATGTCGTACGCGAAAGACGCAGTGACGGCTTCGTTCCATTCGGGACCATACAGGTGCCAAAAGGGGTAATGGTTCAACGAGATGATGTCCAGCTCCGGCGCGAACTTCCAGTAGTCTAGTTCGTCGAACAGCGCCATCATACCGGTGGTGACCGGAACGGCAGGAGTAAACTCGCGGAGAGCCGCGATCTCGCACTTCATGAAATCTACCGTTTGACGGGTGACAAACCGTTTCCAGTCCAAGGTCAGACAAGGCAATGCCCCCGTCGCCGTGGATTCGATCTGAGACCATTCCGTGAAGGTGTGACTCGCAAAGTCCGTCCACCAAGCGCGATTGAGTGTATCGAGCGAACCATATCGGGTTTGAAGCCATTGGCGGAAGGCTTGCTGGCACAATTCGCAATGGCATGCGCCGCCATACTCGTTGGACAGATGCCATGCCAGCAACGCCGGATGCCTTTGATACCTTTCCGCCATTTTGCGGTTAATGGAGGCCACCTTCTCCCGCAAGACCGGCGAAGTGAAACAGTGATTATGCCGTTTTCCGGAGCGGACGCGGAGGCGGTCGGCATTGGCGAGGACGACTTCCGGGTATTTCTGCATGAGCCAAGCCGGCCGAGCAGCGCTCACCGTGGAAAGCATTGCGAAAGCGCCATGGGCAGCCAGCTCGTCCATTGTCCGATCGAGCCAGTCAAAATTGAACCGGCCTTCAGTCGGTTCAACATTGGACCATGCAAGGTCGCCGACCCGCATTACATTACAATGAGCTAACTTCAGCAGTCGCATATCCTCGGCAAGGATATCCGGTCGGTCCTGCCACTGATTGGGGTAATAGTCGGCGCCGTGGAAGAGATGCGGGCATTTAAGATTAATGGGGGGGAACCTTTTGATCGTCATGAGTTCTTTCGAGCAATAATGCCGGTGTGGTGCTTCATGCTTATCGGATCTGACATCGTATAGATGCCCTGGGGCCAATAGGACCGTACTTATTCCTTCGCGCCGTATTTCTTAAAAAGCGCAACCGCATCCGACTGACCATTGGTCGTAGCTATCATCACGGGCGTAAAGCCGGCGGCATTCTTGGCGTTCACGTTCGCTCCCTTATCCAGCAAAAACTGAACATCCTCAAGCGTGCGCCCTCTGGACCACTGGAGAGCGAACATCAGCGGCGTAAGTCCCTCTTTGTTCGCGGTATTCACGTCCGCACCTTTCTCCAATAGAACCTTGACCATTTCACTCTCGCCCCATCCCGCAGCAAGCATCAGCGCCGTCGAACCAACCGCATTCCTGGCGTTAAAGTCCGCGCCCTTGTCTACCAGCAATTTTGAAATCTCAAAATTGGTTCTCGTTATCGCATGCATCAGCGGCGTAAATCCGTCCTTAGTTGCGTCGTTCACATCCGCACCCTTGTCCAACAGGAAATTGACGACATCGATCAGGCGATACCTATCCGGGTTTGGGGATAACGAGGTCAACGCACGCGTCAGCGCGGTGTAGCCCCATTTATCCTTCGCGTGCACGTTCGTGCCGTGGTCTATTAGTATTTGAAGAACAGCCAGATTTCTACCTGAGGCGGCGGCCGTGAATGGCGTTTCGCCGGATGTGTTAGTCGCATTTACGTTGGCGCCTCCTTCAATCAAAAGCTTGACCCTGTCCAGGGTATTATCGTTTTTGCTAAAGGAGGTATTTATCGTTTGCAACAACAGCGGGGACGTACCTGACTTTTGGGCGTTTACATCAGCCCCTTTCGCCACAAGGAATTTAGCCATATCCAGACTGCTGTCATTGAAACTAATTGAGACATCCTGAAGTCCCCCGAGCGCACCGAGTTTCAGATCCCTCCTCGACGGGCGTCTATGCAGCGCGGTGGACAGCGGAGTCCACCAGCCATGTTCAAGTTGCATCCCCAGGTTCACGTCGGCGCCGTGGGCTACCAAAAGCTTGGCGTCGTCCAAATTCCTTTCGAATGCGGCTTGCATGAGGAGGGTCATGCCGGATCCATTTGTTGCGTTGGGGTCCCCACCTTTTTCGAGATATTGTTGGAGGCTCGGCGTAGGTTGAGATAGAATTGAGGAGGCCGGGACGGATATAGGAGCATCGTTCGCCGTAATCGACTTATTGCTCGTCGCGCAACCCGCACCCAGTGCTATCACCAGGGGAACAACCATCCACAAAACAAAACGTCGCTGGTTCATTCATACCTCCTGCTCTTTAAGCCGAATACTGTAATTTTGTCATTACGGAGTCAAGGTCAACCCCGGCCGAAGCCGCAAATAGCGAAGTCAGTGACAGCCATCACCGCGCAAATTTTGCGGTGGTCAGAAACCTTCCCGTTCCAAGGCCGCCGCATCGAATACCCAAGAAGCAGCAGAGTAAATGCACGCTTCATTGCATCGGTAATCGTCGGGCGCATCCGCATAGAACAAAACACTGCAACCGGGAATCGAGGCGATGCCGGGGATCACCGCCCCGGTTACATTTTTGGGTGAATCAATTCCGAAGTATCCGAAAAGTTCTCCGTTGTACAGGTATCGAGTCCATTCTTTGCCAACGCCGGAGATCATGGAGTAATTATTCAGCGGGTGCAGGCCAGTCAGCCAGAAGGCGCTGGGCAGCGCCATTTTCAGATCCACCTCTCCGGGCAAGGCCCGTGAGAGCCAGTAGAGGTCGAAAATCCGGCCCAGCGGGGTACTAGAGATGCCCCATTCACCAAAATCCCAATCATGAAAGGGATAGGGACGGGGAGAAAGGCGTTCCTTCACGTTGCCGGATAGTATCCTGCGACAGGCAGCGCGGCATGTTTCGCGCAGTTCCCCATCAGGCAGATGTAGGGCCAGGCGCGCCAAGGCTGGACCGCCGAACCAGAAGCCATACTGATCCGTATAGCTGGGCCAGGGCCAGTCGAGTTTCATGTCGGCAATCACCGGGCGGAGCCGGGAAAGTTCATCTAGGTATTTCTGTTCATGCGTGGAGAACCAGAGTTCGGTCAGGGCGGTTATCACCAGATCATTACGCCCCTTAAGTTCAGATCCTCCTATGTAAGGAAAATATACCGTCGGGTGATATTTCTCCGGACGGGTGGCAAAGGCCTGCCAGGCCTTGACTGCGCCACCAAGACACTTGGCGGAAAGTTCCGGATAATGTTTTTGCAGCACCCGCGAGGCAGCGGCGAGCGAAGTGGATGCCTTGAGTTGAACATCCGGATGCCAGTCGGGATAGAGCTGACGCTCGTCCCCGGTGCCGGGTTTGCCGTCCGTTATCTTTTCCGGGAGGACATTCGACCCATAATGACCGGGCTGTTCAATGACTCCAACAGCCACACGCCCATCAGGAAGCTGCATGGAGAGCAACCAGACCGCTCCCCAGGCCACCTGCTGGAGGATATCGGGAACTCCATCACCCTTTCCGGCACGAAAAGTACCAGCAGCAAGATCGAACGAGGATTCGTCGAGTTTGAGCTTAAACTCCTCGGCCGCGAGTGCGAGGGTCCAAGTCACAAAGCCTTGCGCGCTGATATTGAGATCGTAATCACCGGCATCGTGCCAGCCCCCCCGTGCACAGGGTATGGCCTCTCCCGCTTTCCAGGGAAGATCTTCGCATCTCCGGGATACGAAGCCATCAATCCCCGGGAAATTAGCCGGTACCCGGATGGCGTCATCGAGATGGCAGGGCGGACGGTCTGGCAGATCCGAGGCGAGATTCTTTACGGAGGCATGGCACATCTGCCAGGGGATGAACGTGTGCAATGTCCCTTTCCAAAGTCCGCGGAATACTCCGGCCCGCACGGGGAACGGTCCCTCCTCGCCGCCGGACCAACGCAGGCGGTACTCGCCGGGCCGGTTGATGGCACTGAAATCAAAGACTGCCTGGGCCAGGCCCATGAAATTCATGGTTTTCCCGAAATGGCCCCGAAGCACTTCACTACCGGAAGCGTCGAGAAGCGCAACTTCGTCTGCTGGCCGGGAATTCCCCTGGGACCACTCAAGTACGGCGAGTTTCTCGCCAGACAGCGAATAACCGATGCGCGATAGACGAACGGACGGTTTCTCCGGCTGCCAGTTGGTGGCAAAGCTAGTGGCCATGGTGAAGGAGAAGCGCACGTCCTGATCCTTTTCCGGGAAAGGAAATTCGACAACATAGGCTGGAATTCCATTGGAACTCCACTGCCGGTTATCCTGAATAATAAAATCCCGGCTGCTTTCCAAGGTAATGAGTTCACTCTTCTGCGTCCGGATTTCGAGTTTTTTCACTTTGCCATCGAGCCAACTCGACTTTGGACATTCCTGGGGAAAAGTTACAGCCTTGCCATTCACCCGAAAGCAATCGTGGGGGAAATCCTTCTGCGGTAAATTAAGAGTTAAGTGATTCCACTTTCCACCGGCAGGCAGGCTACCGTGACGCTCGAATTCAAAAACAAGACGTCCAGCCGCATCAGCCCCCACCCGTGCTACAAAGCGAACCCCGGTGCCAGACACCAAACCGGAGAACGATACGCC
>Ga0118677_10007998_pt1 | contig 17168 bp, 7 predicted proteins | sample AliMusrvi5mmetaG_FD_86154 | JGI IMG/M metagenome (GOLD analysis project Ga0118677, IMG submission 86154) | reverse complement strand
CGCCGAACTACTGGTGCACCTGGTCGGCCCAGAGTTACATGCAGGGCCAGGGCGCCAAGGACAATGACCCGATTCTCTATCAGGTGAAGTCGATTGACAAATACGCGGCCCTTCAGCTCAACGAGAAGAACATGTTTGGTACCAAGGGCTGGCTGAAGGATTTCTATCCGAAGGTCAGGGGCGACCTGTGGGTGGTTCTGGACGACGGTTGGGACCTCCCTGTGAATCGGGATCTCGGTTACAGAAATTTTTCCAAGCTTGATCCGGAAAAATTTCCTTCGTTCAAAGGCTCGATTCAAGAGAATCTTGTGACTCTAAATAAAAGAGTGATGGAGTGCGGCTGGCGGGGTGTCGGTCTCTGGTACCGGGCCTATGAACCGGCAATCGATGCGGAGAGGAAGAAAGCGTTCAGTTCGGAGGCTGAGTATAAGAATGTCTTCTGGCGCGAGCGGCTGGAGTGGTCCAGGGCGGCGGGCATCGGGTATTGGAAGATGGACGGGGGCGGCGACGAGGCGGCCTGGAAAATGATGACCGACTTCGCGGATCAGTTTTTCCCCGGACTGGTCATGGAACACGGCAACCCCTCGAAGGACGGCCCATTCAACTCCTATCCCGGCGGCGGCCGGGTGTATCCCGCTTATGTCGAAGCGGGCAAGCGGGTAATCCAATACTCCGAGGTGATGAGGTTGCATGATATATCGCCCCAGCTTGGAATACCGACCATGCTTGACCGGCTCGCAAGCATCCTTGAGGCGATCAAGAAGAAGGCGGCCGAGACCGGCTATCTCAACTGTGAAGACGAGGTCACCATGGCCGCAGTGCTCGGCGGCACCATGGGCGTCATGCGCAGCCCGATGGTCGGCCTCAGGCCCGGCGACGATCCGGACATCTTCCTCAAAGGCCCGCGCAACCTCAAGAAGCGCATGGACGAGGTGGTCAGGGCCATCAGGTGGCAGCGCATCGCGCCCGCCTTTGGCGCCGGAGTGATGGAGACGCATGTTGATACCAAGGTGCTGGTTGATTCCTATAAATTTCCGGCCGGCGAATTCTGGACCAGCACGGAGGATTGGGCCACGACGTATGCTTCGCCGTACGCGTGCGTGAACAAGGTGGTGGCGCAGGAAGCGCCAGCAAGAGTTACGCGCGGTCTTCCCTTGCCGGAAGTCACATGCGAGGGCGATCCGCCCTACGTTCTGGCTTCACTCAATCCCAATGGATCGGTCAGCATCGGCACGCTCGGCAGATTGAGCCCGGAACGCGGTTGCTATTTCCCGGAGGCAGATGTGAGCTTGCAGGTCAGCGGTATCAGCGGCAAAATCGGCATCTTCGGTTATTGCAAAAGTCTAACGCTGGTGTTCGAGAAGCCGCTTGGTGAGGTTCGGATCTGGGCACAGGATCTTGCCGGCGAGGGTGCGGTGGACATCACGTCCTAGGTGTTATTGGAGGGCGACAGGCTTTTCTTCCCTGGCGGGTTGATCAAAAACATAGGACTCTCCGCCGCGACACCCGGCGACCTGTCGGACCCGGCGATGGTCGTGGAAATCGTGAGCAAATGAATATGCTACACTTCATCCAACTGGCCTTGGTGACTGCTATGAATGGCAAGGGTTTAGGGAGCCACGACACTCCTGTCGTGGAGCGAAGGCTCGGGCGACAGGAGTGTCGCCCCTCCTTATCATCCGCCATACAGCGCCTGGTCCTCGTGCCAATCGTGATCGCCCTGGTCGGTTCTTCACCGCTTGCCCGGGGCTTGATCCTCGAGCGGCTAAAGAACGGCGAGAACCTGACGGTCGCCGCCATCGGCACCAGCCTGACTGCCACGGATTGGGGGTTCTGGTTTCAGCCCACCGGCGATTGGCTCAATGGGCAGGGATTTCCTGGCAAGGTCGCGCTGGCCAACCGCGCCGTGTGTGGTTCGGCCTCCAAACTCGTGCCCGGCACGGCTGATTACCGGGATGGAGTGAGCCAGATCGCCGACGTGCTGGCCAAAGACAACCCGGATGCGGTGTTTATTGAGTTTGGCATCAACGATGCCTATCTGCAGTACAAGATTTCCAAGCAGGCGTCGCGGGCCAACCTGCAGTCGATGATCGACCAGATCCGCGTCTGGGCCGCCAAGCAGAACCAGGGCAAGGGCAAGAACGTCGAGATTGTCGTGCAAACGATGAACAACTGCGTACATGTGCATGCCGATCAGCGCCCGGAGTTGACGCAATACTATCAGGGCTATCGCGAAATAGCGCAGGCCAACAAGGGTGTGCTGTTCATTGATACCTATCACAAGTGGCTCGATCTTTACAACAGCCAGCCGGATCACGCGACGTGGAACAGCTATGTGCCTGACGGCATCCATCCCAATGCCGAAGGCGCCAAGGGAATCATTGTGCCATCGGTGCAACAGGCGTTGCAGGGTCAGTTGACCAAGGCGGGAGCCGTTGATGTGCCGTTGTTCAAGGAATACAGGCGGGTCTTATTCCAGGGCGACTCGATCACCGACGGGGAACGCAATCGCAATGACTGTCCGCACCTGCTTCTCGGCCAAGGCTACCAGTTCATCATTGCGGCCAGATTCAGCGCGCAGTATCCGGAAAAAAAGGTGACGTTCATCAACCGCGCCGTGAGCGGCGACAACGTCAAGATGATAGCGGCACGCTGGCAAACCGACACGCTCGACATGAAGTCCGACCTGCTGAGCATCCTGATCGGTATCAACGACAGCGGGATTGGCGGCGGTGACGAAAGGAAAGTGCCGTTGGATCAGTACGAACAGATTTACGACAAGCTTCTCGCCGACGCCAGGGCGGCCAATTCGAATATCCGGTTAGTTCTCGGTGAGCCTTTCCATGTGCCGAAGGGTGGACACAAGGACGGAGATGAGAGGGAGCAGGACATCAGGAAGCGGCAGGCGATCGTTGCGAAGCTGGCCGACAAATATCATGCGGCGCTGGTGAAGTATCAGCAGGTGTTTGACGATGCCTGCAAACGCGCACCTGCTGAATATTGGGCATGGGACGGGGTACATCCCACTTATTCCGGCCACCAGCTCATGGCTGACGAGTGGGTCAGGACGGTTACACAATTTTATGAATGAGGATTAACCGATGAGGAAACTACTGATGATCCTTGGCAAGGCAGCCCTGTTGGCCTTGATTGCGTGTCCGGTTGCGGCAGCAGGCACGGAATCGAAACCTGCCGACCCGCTCGATGCCTGCAACGTCGTCTGGGACAGTCCGAGCAAGGATTCAGGCGGCTCGATGCCGCTGGGCAACGGCGACATCGGCCTCAATGCCTGGGTGGAAGAGAATGGCGACTTGGTGTTCTTCATCTCCAAGACCGATTCGTGGACCGATAGCGGACGTTTGGTCAAGCTCGGCCAGGTCCGCGTGCGACTGACGCCTTCCCTTGCAGCGAAGGCATTCCATCAGGAGCTGAAATTGCGCCAGGGGCAAATGGTCGTCCGCAGCGGCGCCGAGGGCTTAGCCACCACCCTGCGTCTTTGGGTCGATGCCAATCGCCCGGTGATTCACATTGAGGGTGAATCGAAGCAGGACATGCAGGCGCAGGTTGGCTTGTATGTCTGGCGCACGACCGACCGTGACATGCAGAAGGAGTCGAACATCGGGTACCTCAGTGAGCTGAACACCGGGCCGGTCATGGAGAAGGCCGACACGGTGCTGCCCCAGAAGGACAACCGCATCGTTTGGTATCACCGCAACGAAGGGACCATCGTGCCGCTGGCGATGAAACTCCAGGGCATGGAGAGCCTGTTGCCGCTGGTGCATGACCCGATCCTGCGCAACACCTTCGGTGGCGCTATCAGCGGCAAGGGCATGGTCCCCGCCGCTGCCGGCGAGGCGGCGCAGGCGTTGAAGACCGCGGCGCCGACCAGTCGGCTGGATATTGCCATCCATGTGCTCGGCGCTCAAACCGACACCGCGGAACAATGGGTAGAGAAACTGAACGGCATTGTCGCCGAAGAGCGCAAGACCGGTTTGGACAATGCCTGGCAAGCGCATTGTACGTGGTGGCAGGAGTTCTGGAGCCGCAGTTGGATCCAGGTGCATACACCGGAAGACGCCGCGCCGGCCACTGCGGAACAGGTGGCCGCACGCGTGAAGAAACGTAGTGAATTGCAGTTGACCGGGGATGGAGGTCTGAATAACCACACCCGCCCCACCATCAGTGACGAGCCTGCCGGGCACCTGGTGACCCGCGGCTATGCCCTACAGCGATTCATGCTGGCGGCAGCGTGCCGCGGCGCGTATCCGGCCAAACACGACGGCTCGATCTTCACGGTCAATAGCAGGAAACGCGACAGTCTGGCTGACGCCGATTATCGGAATCATGGCGCCAACTACTGGTTCCTGGACGCGGCGACAACGATGTACGGGCCGATGCTCCGGAGCGGAGACTACGATTTGCTGATGCCCCTGTTCAAGATGTACAGTGCGATGGTGCCGATGGCCCGGGAACGGACAAAACTGCAATACCATCATGAAGGCATCTACATCCCCGCGACGGTTTATGCCTGGGGCACCTATCAGGAAAACGAGTATGTCCGCTGGCTCTGGCATGGTGGCTTGGAACTGACGGCAAAGATGCTCGACTACTGCGAGGCCACCGGTGACGATGCATACCTGCGCGAGACAGTGCTGCCGCTCGCAGATGGCGTGATTACATTCTATGACCAGCATTGGAAGCGCGACGATAAGGGCAAGATCCGGATGGATCCCGCGTGCGCGTTGGAATGTGCCCACGAGGCGGTGAACCCGCAGCCGGAGATCGCCGGCTTGAGGTATGTCCTGCCGCGTTTGCTGGCGTTGCCGGAAAAGGTAACCACCGCGGCTCAGCACGCCGCCTGGAAGAAAACCCTTGCCGATGTGCCGGAAATTCCGATGGCAACGCTGAAGGACGCTGCCACACCAGAGCAACTTGCCCTGTGGAAATACGCCCCGTCCGAGCGGCCCGAGGTGCGGATGAGCGCTGAGGCGGACAAGAAGATCCTTGTCGCGGCGGGGGTGATCAAGACCTGGCAGGGGGACGAGGTGCCCGATCTCTACGCGGTATTTCCCTACCGGCTCTACGCCTTTGACAGCAAGGAGGCCGACATTGGCCGCCGCACCTTTGAGCGATGGAATCCGCCTCAGCCGCGACATGCCGTTCCCCATGAGGGCAAGGTCGGCGGCTGGCGATTGAGCCCGATCCAGGCCGCCTTCGTCGGCAAGGCTGAGCAGGCGGCCAGGATGGTCACCTCGAACTTCGCTGCGCACGATCCCGGCAGCCGCTTTCCGGCATTCTGGGGTCCCGCCCAAGTCGGCCTTAATGACCAAAGCCAAGGCGGGGTGTCGATGACGGCCCTGCAGGCGATGCTTTTGCAGGTGGATGGCAAGAAGATCTATCTGTTCCCGGCCTGGCCGAAGGAATGGGACGTGAACTTCAAGCTCCACGCCCTCTATAACACCACGGTGGAAGGCGAACTGCACGGCGGCAAAGTGGTCACGCTGAAGGTGACGCCGAAATCGCGCGCAGCGGATGTTGTTGATATGCTGGAGGAAGGGGAAATCGTCAAGGATCGTGGCAACTTCATCCCCAAGTACCAATACCCAGCCCTGAAAGGAAAATCGGTTGGCGTGTTGGTCGGAAATCCGCTGGATGCGATCAGGGCCCAGGAGGGCGGCAGCGGATCGGCCGATGCTTTGGTCTTTAGTACGGCCGGCGGTTGCTACCGCTGGGTCTACGTGCCCGTGAAGGACAATCCGGCCATCAATAATCTGGATGTCTGCGTTGGAGAGAAGGGCGATGAAAAGAAGGTCTTCACCAGTTTGGACATGGCTAACGCCAAAAACACCAAGCAGTGGGGTGTTCAGGACTCCTATGTCCTGGTGGAAATGGAGGTCAATGACAAGCTGGGTTCGCCCAGATGCGATGACAATCAGGGTTTTGTCGCCACGAAGATGCGGCAACTGGATGGAACTCCGGAGTTTCCTCTCAAGGTGGAGGAAGTCGTAGTCGATCTCCGCAAACGGTACAAAGAACACCTCGCGGATCAGGAGAAGACGATTGCCGCCGTCTTGGCCAAGGCTTGCAAGGACGCGATCAAAGATGCGAAACCTAACGGACCGAGACAGCGAGAAGAAACCATGTATGTCACTTGGCTGCCGGATAAAGAATGTCTGGTGGTCCGTTTCCGGACTACGATTACTGATGGCGCTTATACGATTGCCGGCAGGAACATCCATCACGAGACCGGCAAGGTAGGCAGTCGAGTGGGAACCTCATTTGGAATTGAATTCGGCCAGGGCTATGAGGTTTCCAAGACAGGGAAGACCACCCGAGTTCTTAAACTGCCGATTCAGTCGTTCACCAAGAAAATCGGTCTACCGGTAGAGAGTATGACGAGGAAGGCTGATGTAAGTCAGTTGGACAATCCAGGTGGGCTACAGCAGCCAACCTATTCCGGTCGCCAACTCATGGCTGACGAGTGGGTCAGGACTGTGTCGCAATTCTACAAATAGGGAGCAATCTATGATCTGGCCGGAGCAAGGGTTCGAATCGCGAATGAAGAAGAGGCCAATTGTCGCGCTGAGACTAAGGAAGCGGGTCCTGATGGCGGGACTCTTGTGTTGTCTGCTGACTGGAATTACGCGGGCCGGAGATGAGTTAGCGAGAGAATTTGTCACGCCTCCGGACGAGGCGAAGCCGTGGGTGAACATGTTCTGGATCGGCAGGATTACTCCAGCCGACATCACTCAGCACATGGAGGAGCTGAAAGCGAAAGGCGCAGGCGGTGCCATGCTGATTGATCTGAATGCGACGGCGGATGCGCCCTACATGAGCGGCAACTGGCGCGACTTGTTCCGGCATTCTGTACGCGAGGCGGACCGCTTGGGCTTGAAAATCGGCGTCAACACCTGCCCGGGTTGGCCCTGTGGCGGGCCGTGGATCACCCCGGAGCATGGAGCCTGGATGATGGTCAATTCGGAAACCGTCATCAAGGGGCCGCAGAAGTTTGTGGGCAAATTGGTGGAACCGAAAGGCAAGGGGGCACTCTATGCCGATGTGGCGGTCCAGGCCTTTCCGATTCCCGAGGGCACCGCCAATCTGCCGCCCGTGGTTACGGTGAGCAGCAACCCGGGCGACCTGCCGAATCTGCTGGACGGGAATTTCAACACCCTCTGGAAGCCCGCAGCAACCGACGAGAAACCTTGGATCCTGGTGGATTTCGGCGAAGCTCATGGGGTGGATTGGCTGTGGATGGACATGGGGGGGCAGGTGGTCATTGAGGCGTCGGAGGATGGCGTCGCGTTCAAGCCGATAGCCACCATGGTTGGTCCTGGAGGAAACACGATCTATCAGGCGGTGCCCGCCACCACCGCGCGCTGCTTCCGAATCGGGGTGCCGAAGGATGCGACGGTGCGCGACATTGCGTTGGGCAGCCAGGCCGAGGTAGAGCGGGTGGCGCGCATGGCGGCCAAGCGGGGGATCACCAATCCGCTAGGGGTGACAGCAACACGGCAGATTGACCAAGTCAATTTTGTCAGGGAGGACTTGGCGGCGTTGCCGCATGATCGTCCGCTTGCGCTGCGTGAGCGGATCAACCTAACCGGCAAGGTGGCCGAAGATGGAACCCTCAACTGGAAAGTACCGGCGGGAAGCTGGAAAGTCGTGCGGATCGGCCGGACAACGACCGGGCAGAAACTGGCATTTGGCAACGGCCTGGTGACCGATTACCTCAACCCGGCGGCGATGGAGCAGCATTATGGAAAAGGCATCAAGCCGCTGTTAGGAGATGCGGGCGGGCTGGTTGGCAAGAGCTGGCAGTATTCCATCGAGGACAATTTCGAGGCCGACCTGATGTATTCCTGGACGCCGAAGATGCTGGAGGAATTCAAGACCCGGCGCGGTTACGATCCGGTTCCCTATCTTGGAGCCCTGGCGGGTGAGATCGTGGACAGCGTCGGCATCACGGACCGTTTCCTGGCAGACGTGCGGCGGACGATCGCCGATTGTGCCGCGGACCAGCACTACGGCCGCTGGGCGGAACTGGCACATGCCGATGGGTTGAAGGTGAGGGCTGAAGCCGGTGGCCAGCATCATCCGCGACTCTATTTCAATGACGGGCTCATGAACCAGGGGCGGGTGGACGTGCCGGTGGCGGAGTTCTGGGAAATCGAGTTATGGAAGGAAAACCAGGGTGCTCCGGCCGACCATAATACCATCACCACACCGGGGTGGATGGATGGTGCCCAGAACGTTAACGCGAAACAGGCCGCGAGCGCCGGGCATCTTTATGGTAAGTCGCTGGTCGCCTCCGAGGCGTTCACGAGCGGTGGTCGCAGGGCGCGCTGGGGAACGGCGCCGGCCGATCTGCTGATGCATGCGAATACCGCCTTTTGCGAAGGCATCAATGCGCTGAGCATCCACGGTTCGGCTACCTCAGGTCCGGAGAACGGCTTGCCCGGCAAATCGGTATTCGGCGGGATCCATTTCAGCCACAATCAAACGTGGTGGAACCAGGGAGCCGAGCAGCTTCTAAGTTACCTGACACGCTGCTGTTTCATGCTGCGGCAGGGGCTGTTCGTGGCCGACGTGCTCTATTACAGCGGCGACGAGGTGCCGAACTTTATTCCTCCCAAGAACATCGATCACTCGCGCGGATTTGGATATGACTACGACGTCTGCAATTCGGAAATCATCCTCACGCGGCTGTCAGTCAAAGACAAGCGGATCGTGCTCCCTGACGGAATGAGTTACCGCGTCCTCGTTTTGCCGGAACGGCCGGTCTTGCCGCTGAGCGTGGCGAAGAAAATCCAGGAACTTGTGGATGCCGGTGCCACGGTAATCGGCCCGAAACCACTGCGCACGCCGGGCTTGACGGGTTATCCACAGAGCGAAAAGGATCTCAAGACCATTGCGGACAAGCTGTGGGGGACGAAGACAAATTCGCCGGTGATGCAGCGTGCCTTCGGCAAGGGGCGCGTGATCTGCGGCCGGAGCATCCGCGAGGTTCTGGCGCAGGACAAGGTGCCGGTGGATTTCGCGTTTCAGAGTGCGGCGGCGAATGCGCTGGTAGATTTCATCCACCGCCGCACCACTGACACAGACATCTATTTTGTGGCAAACCGGCATGGCGTTGCGTTGAAGGCCGATTGCACCTTCCGCGCGAGCGGCAGGCAACCGGAGATGTGGGATCCGGTGACCGGCACGCAACGTGAGCTACCACAATTCGAGATCAAGGACGGACGCACGTCCATCCCGCTTGAGTTCGAGCCCTACGGCGGACTGTTTGTGGTATTTCGGAAAAGCATTCCGAGTTTCGAGGCCAGAGGCCAGAAGCCGGAAATAGGTGAGTCGAATTTCCCGGTGTTCAAGCCGGTCCAGAAAATCACTGGCCCATGGACCGTCCAGTTCGATCCAAAATGGTTCTATCCGACAGACAATCTGACTGGCGATCCCGCCAAGGGCCTGCTGGTGTTTGACAAGCTGGACGACTGGTCCAAACGCCCGGAACACCAGGTGCGCAACTTCAGCGGCACCGCGGTCTACCGCAAGGCTTTTGATCTTGCTGAAACCAAGAACGAAGAACCAAGAACCAAGAACCAAGAACTAAGCACGAAATACGCCCACCGCCTCTTCCTCGATCTTGGCACTGTCAAGGAAACGGCCCGCGTCAAGCTCAACGGCAAGGATCTGGGCGTGCTCTGGTACGCGCCGTGGCGGGTGGAGATCACCGGGGCCGTAAGGATCGGTGAGAATGTGCTGGTGATCTCGGTGGTGAACCTGTGGCCGAACCGGCTGGTTGGGGATAACGGCCTTTCCGAGGGACAGCGTCGGACGCGCACCGAGATGTTTTTTGGCGGGCCCGATTACCAGTTCCCGTCCGGTCTGCTTGGCCCCGTGACGATCCAGACGGCCCAGCCAACGGCAACAAAAGAGCCATCCAAATGACCATGAAAATAATGAAGCGAATCACAACTTCAGGTGGAAATGAAGCGTGCATTAAAAAAAGGAACAGTATGATAAAGTGTAACGGTATAAAAGAGGCTTTGACGATCATGGTTGCCGTCTGGGTGTCCGGCGCGGGCGAGCAAGACACGGTAAAATCCGCGAGCGATGTCTTGCCGCGTCCGACCGCGGAGCAGGCGCGCTGGCAGGACTACGAGATCGGTGTTTTCTATCATTATGACTTGAATGCCTTCAAGCCCGGGTGGGATCATCGCCAGTACGACAACTTTCCAAAGGCGGACATTTTTAATCCCACCAACCTTAACGTGCAGCAATGGATGGAGGTTCCGAAGGCGCTGGGTGCGAAGTACGCGGTTCTCACGGCGACGCATGGCAGCGGCTTCATGCTCTGGCAGAGCGATGCCTATCCATTTGGCGTGCGGCAGTCGGCGTGGCGCGGGGGCAAGGGTGATGTTGTAAAAGATTTTGTGGAATCCTGCCGAAAGAATGGCGTGTCGCCTAGCCTATACTGCCATATGCGGGTCAACGGTTGGTGGCAGGTCGATCATCCCGGTTTTGTCAATCGCGGCAAAGGTGGCGACGACGCGCTGCAAGCCAAATACGCGGCGGCCAAGATCCAACAAGTGAAGGAATTGTGGGGTAAGTACGGGCCGCTGGCCGAGATCTGGATTGATGGCGGGCTGCCCGACCCCAAGGCGGGCTTTGATCTCAGACCCTACGCCAAACAACTCCAGCCCAAGGCGATGGTTTACGGCGGCAACAATTGCCCGTGGACCACCATTCGCTGGACCGGTGGGGAATCCGGTAAGACCAATTACCCAAACTGGGCGACGGGCACTTGGCCCTGTGACGACCGCCCGGGTTCGCCCGATGGCAAGGACTGGCTGCCCGCCGAAGCCGACGTGGACCTGTTAGGCGGTGGCTGGAACTGGTCGCCGGACTCGGACGGCAAGCTGCGTAGCCTCGAGCAACTGATGGAAATCTATTACGGATCAGTGGGCAATAACTGCAACCTACTGATCAATGCCGCGCCGGGTCCAGACGGACTGATCCCCGAGGCGCAACTCAAGCGATTCCGCGAGTTCGGTACCGAGATCCAGCGACGCTTCGGCAAAAGCCTGGCCGAAACCACCGGACAGGGCAATACGCTCGAACTCCCGTTAGGCAAGCCGACGAAGATCGATCACCTGATGCTGATGGAGCAGATCACCGAGGGCGAGCGGGTGCGTGAGTATGTGGTCGAAGGCATGGTCGGTGCCCAGTGGCAGAAAATCGGCGGTGGCAGTTGCATCGGCCACAAGCGCATCGAACGGATCGCGCCTGTGGCCGTGACAGCCGTGCGTCTCAACGTACTCAAGAGCATCGGTGCGCCATTGATCCGCAAATTTGCGGTCTATAATGCCAGCGCCCCGGCAAACAACTAGCATTTGAGGGACAACAAGTGAGTAAAGGAGTTGGAGATAAGATGAAACATGTTTCCATGGATCGCAGGCGATTCATCGGCACTCTCGCAAAAACCACCGCCGTTTCTTTTGCCATGCCGTTGATTCTGCCGTCACGTATCTGGGGTGGCGAATCGCCGAACGAGAAACTGAATATCGCCTGCATAGGCCTGGGCAATATGATGCAGGCTGACATGGCTCAAGCGGCATCGCTTGGGCACAACATTGTTGCACTTTGTGACGTGGACAAGGCGCGTGTTGCCGTAACCAGGGAACGGCAGGGGGCCGTTGTCGCGTCATCGAAGGTTTACTCGGATTACCGCACGATGTTTGACGGCGAAAAGTCAATTGATGCGGTGATCATTGCGACCCCTGATCACTGGCATGTCATGATCGCTACTGCGGCTATCCAGGCGGGGAAACATGTGTACTGTGAAAAGCCGCTGACGCACACGATTGGCGAGGCCCGCGCGCTTGCCGGACTTGCGAAGCGGTCGAAAGTGGTCACCCAGATGGGCAATCAGGGCAGCGCGTCGATAAATCTCCGCCGGAGCGTTGAGCTGGTACAGGGGGGACTGCTTGGCGCGGTGAGGGAAGTTTATATTTGGGAGCCGGCGCACGGCTGGCCCAATGGTGTGAATCGGCCCGACGGCGCAGATCCGGTGCCGGATGGACTTGACTGGAATTTCTGGCTGGGACCTGCGCCGGTGCGGCCTTATAAGAAAGAGATTTACCATCCAGGCAACTGGCGCGGCTGGTTCGATTTCGGGGGCGGGTCAATTGCGGATTTCTGCTGCCACAACTTCAATCTGCCGGTGCGGGCTCTGGAATTGGATTTTCCGGACCGGATCGGACTGACGGCGACCGAGCTGGGCAAGGAGAGTTTTCCGACCTCGTGCAAGGTCGATTACGAGTTTCCCGCGCGGGCAGGGAAAGGCCCTGTCACGATCAGGTTTTCTTCCGGTGGCGGCCGGCCTCCGGCCGAGGCGACAGCGGGCATGGCGGAAACCTTCGGCCAGATCCCGGATGGTGGCTGTCTGCTGGTGGGCGAAAAGGGCACTCTCTCGGCCGGTCGATGGAACACCGACTGTTATGTCAGGATGAAAGCCGAGCCGAAATTCCGTGGCGCCGATAATCATGAGGCAGCAAAGGCGATCCCGGTGACCTTGCCTCGCGCGCCGGGTAATAATCACATGAAGGAATGGACAGAGGCCTGCAGGGGCGGTGTGAAAACATTCTCGCCATTTGATGTTGGTGGTCATATCACCGAGGTGGGCCTGGCTGGACTGGTGGCGATCCGCGTCGGGCATGAGATAAAGTGGGATGGAGTTGCAATGAAGTCGCCTGGTTGCCCCGAAGCGGATGCGTTTGTAAAGGCGCAGGGAAGGGAGTTAGGACTATGATTTCACGCACAATACCTTCTGTTTTGTTGTTTCTCGCATGTGTTGTAGTGGAGGCGGCCGAAACGATTGTGCCGCCTGAAAAGGTCGCGACTAACAGCACATTTTGCAATCCGATGAATCTTGACTACTGTTTCAGGCCTGACGCAGGGACCGGCCGCGAGGCGGCCGACCCGGTGATCGTACCGTTCAAGGGGGCTTATTACCTGTTTCCCTCCAAGAGCGCGGGCTACTGGTGGTCGCCGGATCTCATCACTTGGAATCTGGTGCAGAGTCATGACAACTACGGCTACATCGGCGACGGCGAGCATGTCCCCAACGGTTTTCCGGAGAAGGAGCTGCCGGTATGGGGCTACAACCCGGCGGCAGCCGTGGTCGACGGGGCGCTCGTCTACAGCCAGCAATGCGACGCCTTCTATCGTTTCATCGATCCGAAGAAAGGCACCTTCGAGCGGGTCGGCGACCGGGCGCTTGTGGCCAATGATGAATGGCTCTTTACCGATGAAGACGGCAAGGTCTATGTCTATGCAATTGGCTTCAAGCCGGAGCGCGGCATCTATGTGACTGAACTCGACCCAAAGAATCACTTCAAGGCGGTGCGCGGTCCGGATCCCTGCATGCCGGAGGGCGACGCGCAGCCGGACGACAAGGGGTTCTTCCGCATCGGCCCCGCAGAGGCGGGGCCGTGCAAGCCGATTGCGAACACGACCGGCGAGGGAGCGATGATGACCAAGCGCAATGGCGTCTATCACCTGCAGATCTCCGTGCGGTGCCAACTGCCTTTCTATTGCGATATTGCCTACACATCCAAATCACCGTGGGGGCCGTTCAAGTATTCCCCGGCGAATCCTGTGGCATATCGGCCTGTGGGCTTTGGTGGGGGCGCCGGCAACTCGGGGACATTCACCGACAGCAAGGGGAACGACTGGCGCGTGGTCACCGCTGACACGAGTGTCTTCCACATGTTCGAGCGGCGGGTGGCGCTCTATCCTGCCGGTTCGGACAAAGATATGCTCTTTACGGACACGTATCTGGGCGATCTGCCGCAGTGCGGGGTGGGGCATCGCAAGGCTGGACCCGGTGGCAACCTGGTCGGCTGGATGCTGCTTTCGTATAAGAAGCAGGCGACCGCATCATCGACGCTTGATAAACATCCGCTAGAACACGCCTTCGACGAGAACATCAGGACCTGGTGGAGCGCGAAGACGGGCGATAAGGGTGAATGGCTGGCGGTGGATCTCGGCAAACCCTGTCGCATCAATGCCCTGCAGGTGAATTTCGCAGAACAGGATGTCAGCGTCACCAGACGTAATCTGGGTGATGCAAATTCTCACCAATACACCTTGGAAACCAGTGCCGACGGCAACAGTTGGAAGATGCTGGTGGACAAGAGCACAAACAACCGCGATATTCCGCATGATTATGTCCAACTTGAACAACCGGTGATGGCCCGCCATGTAAGGCTCACGAATATCCGCATAACCGGACACGGCAAATTCGCGGTGCGGGACTTACGGGTATTCGGCAGCGGCCTTGGCAAGCCGCCTGCCGAGACAATGGCTCCTGTCGTGAAGAGGGGCAAAGACCAGGAAGCGATCCAGGCCGAGGTCTTGTGGCTCGCGGCGGATGGCGCGACCGGCTACGTGGTTCGCTGGGGACATGCCAAAGACAAACTCTACCACAGCCAGGATGTCAGGAACGGCACCAGCACCGTAATCTCCGGCTTGACAGGCGGAATGGATTACTGGTTCGTGGTGGACAGCTTTAACGACAGCGGAGTGACGTTTGGAAGCAATCTGGCGGGAACGCGGTAACGTAAGACAAGGCAGGAGAATGACACCATGTTGGGAACAGGAAAATACTCTACTCTCGTCATTGCGGTCGTATTGCTATGTCCGCTGAAGGGAATGGCGGCCTCGGACGATCGGTTGACCCAGGTTGGTTCCATGATGTCGGTGGACTTTGCGGCGTTGGTTTCCAAGGCCGATCTTGATTTCAAAGTGCCGCTTGGCGATTCGAAGACCGAAAGAGGGTTGCCGATCGGCAATGGCCGTGTCGGGACCCTGCTCTGGACGAACCCGGATCAATCCAAGCTGCACATGCAGATAAACCATACCGATGTCTTCGCGTTCAGAAGTTCGTCGGTCGTCAAGGGCCGCGATCGCTGCGGGCAGTATTGCAACGGTTGTGGCTTTGCAGACATTGACTTGGGGGGGGATGTGTTTCGTGCTGACTCGATCGTCAATCACCTCGGTGTCCACGTGATCATCATGGAGAACATCACCGAAGGCGAGCGGGCGCGCGAGTATATGCTCGAAGGCAAGGTTGGTGAGACCTGGCAGAAAATCGGCGGCGGTGCCTGCATCGGCCACAAACGCATCGAACGGATCACCCCGGTGGAAGTGACGGCGGTGCGACTGAACGTACTCAAGAGCGCAGCCACACCGCTGATCCGCAAACTCGCGGTATATAACACGCAAACCAGTTAGAGCGCCAGAAAATGACGAAGATCGATTGCTTACGATCCCCGGTCCGCCCGAGCGGACTCATCACCTGCTTGGCGGCCGTGGCGCTGTGCCAGTCGCTCATGGCCGCGACGTTTCATGTTGCGCCCGCCGGCAACGACCACAACGCGGGCAGCAAGGACAAACCCTTTGCTTCGCTTCCCGCCGCACGTGACGCGGCGCGGGCGGCCGGCGGCAGCGGGCATGTGATTCTGTTAGCGACCGGCCGCTATTTCCATGCCGCCACGCTGACCTTCGATGATCGCGACGGGGGCCTGACCGTCAAGGGCGAACAGGCCGGCGCCACGGCCGAACTCTATGGCGGACTGGCCGTGACCGGCTGGGAGAAATGGAAGGACAACATCTGGCGCGCGCCGGTGCCCAAGGGGAAACGTTTCTTCAACTTGATCGTGGACGGAAAGCCTGCCACGATGGCGCAAACCCCGAACGCCGGCAGCGGGTACGGCGGCGGGGCGGGGCCGGCCGGCAACGGCGCGGTCCACGTGCCCAAGGAGTGGCGTGGTTATGACTATTCCGACGCCCAGGTGTTCACATTTGTCGGCAGCAACTGGTTTGGCGAAATGCGTGCCGTGCTGAAGAGCACACCCGATTCCAACGGCACACTGCCGGTTGACGCGGGTAGTGGCAACCAGGGCTGTGACATGAATGGCCGCTTATTCCTGCGCGGGGTGCTGGAGTTCCTCGACGAGCCGGGCGAGTGGTGCCTGAAGCACCAGGAGGGGTTCGTCTATTACTGGCCGAAGACTGGCACGCCGCCCGATCACGTGATCGTCCGGCCCTGCGGCGAGAGATTCCTCGAAATCGAGGGCCGCTCGCCCGCGACGTCGGCAAAGGACATCACCTTCGAGAACATTTCGATCATTGGTTCCGATTTCTGCGAGCGCTGGCATATTTTCGCGCCAGGCAAGGATGGCAGCACTCCCGATTTCCTCCAACAGGGCATGGTCTTTGGCGAAAATGTCGTCTGCCTCACGATCCGGAGCTGCCGGCTGCTGGCGGCGGGACACGCCGCAGTCTGGCTCAACAAGCAGGCACGGAACTGCGTGCTGGAGAACAACTTGATCATGGAGGCCGGTTTTGCCGGCGTGTATCTCAACGGTTGGACCATCGGCGAGGGGCCGTTCAAGAGCGCTGCCGAATCGTATGTCAACAAGGGCCACCGGATTGAAAGCAACTTTATCCATGACTGCAGCAAATTCGTCGGCGAGGGCGGCGGAATTCAAATCTACCAGAGCGGCGACAATCTCATCGCGCGGAACGAGATCAGCCGGATGCCGCGCTACGGCATTTCCTACAAGGGCCTCCGCTACGGCTGCCTGCCCAAGACGTTTTATGGCCAGTCCGTGACCTTCGAGAACCACTGGGACGTCCTTCACACCCGCAATAACCGCACGGTGGGCAACGATATTTACAGCGTTTCCCGCAACAGCGAGGACAACGGCGCCATCGAGAGTTGGGGCCCGGGGCGCGACAACTTGTGGGCAAATAACGCGGTCCATGATCTCGACGCGGCGCTCGCCTGGGACTCCTGGATGCACATCATGTTTGCCGATGATGCCAGCCACTACCTGACCACCCGCGACAACATTCTTTATCACTGCCACGGCGGCAACGCCACCGGTGCGTTCTTCACCAAAAGCATCGGCGAGGAAATCGTCAACAATCTGGTAGCCGATTGCACGCTGGGGCGCCTGGTCTCGATGGGTGCTTTCTGCGAGCCCGGCAAGGATTATACGGTCCATCGCAACGTGTTCGTCGCCGACGGCAATCAATGCCGCTACGACAGCGTCGACGGCGTGCGCGAAATCGACTACAACGTCATCGTCGCTAAGGAT
>Ga0118677_10007997_pt1 | contig 17168 bp, 18 predicted proteins | sample AliMusrvi5mmetaG_FD_86154 | JGI IMG/M metagenome (GOLD analysis project Ga0118677, IMG submission 86154) | reverse complement strand
TCCCATTCCGAACAGAGTAGTTAAGCCCTGGAGAGCCGATGGTACTGCTTAACCGCGGGAGAGTAGGTCGTCGCCGAGTTTTTATAAAAGCCCTTCAGCAATGTCGGGCTTTTTTTTTGACCGATTGTAGATTTTTATTGGGTTCCTATGCCCATGCCCATGCACAGGCTATAAGATTCCATAAGTCCCGCGTTGTTTTTCACCGAACACTGTGTTATTTTGTACCTTTCTCAGATTGGCAGGATACCCCTGTCGTACACTGTAACATTGTAATCACCTGCAAGAATGCCCCTGAACGCATATCACTTCACCGCTGAGATGAGTGTTCGCGATTATGAGTGCGACATGCAGGGAATTGTCAACAACAGTGTCTACCAGAACTATCTTGAACATGTCCGGCACGAGTATCTTAAGAGGGTTGGAATCGATTTCAGTGAGTATACCCGTCAGGGGATTAACCTTGTAGTGGTGCGTGCTGAGCTTGATTATAAATTTCCACTTGCTTCTGGCGACGCTTTTGTTGTTGGCCTCAACATGCAAAGGGAGTCGTCCCTCAAGTTTGTCTTTTTCCAGGATATTTTCCGACTTTCCGATCACAAGCTGGTGCTGAAGGCAAAAATCATTGGTACTGCGCTGAACCAGCGTGGTCGTCCTGAAATTCCTGAAGCGCTTGCCGCACTGTTGAATCCGGGCCACTATTGAAAAAGAAAACAAATGAAGCCATTGATACAGGTTGGGCACTCCTACCTCGCACTCAGTCAGGGAGAGCAGCAACTACGTGACGCACTCTATGAAGAGGCTGTAGAAAGCTACATGCGGGCACTGGAGGTTTCGAGGAGCATACCGAAAGAGGAGGCGTTTGACTATGATGGGTTTGATGCATTATGCCATACAGGCCTTTCCGGCGCTTATGTCAAGCTTGGCCGTTATGTTGAAGCCCTTCATTCCGTAGAGATCAGTCTTCGCTACTTTAATCGCAGGGGTGAACTGCATCAGGATGAGGGCAAGCAATGGATCGCCGCAGTGTTTAATCGTGCACAAGCACTCGACGGTATCGGTCAAACGGAAGAGGCGTTGAGAGCCTACAGAATTGCCGGTGAGATGATTGTAGAACGAAAGAGTGATCTACCCCGCAAAGAGGAGTTGCTACAGTTGATTGAAGAGCGTGTTTCCAAGCTTCAGCCTCTCATTGCGGATAAAAAACCAGCCGGTTACAAAGCCTGGTGGGAGTTCTGGTCGTAAGTGTCAATGCAGCAAATCAAAACAATACTGGTCATAAGGCTCAGTTCCATCGGAGATATCGTTCTTACTACGCCGTTGCTCAGGAGTATAAAGACAACTTGGCCGTCCGCCAGGATTGACTACTGCACCAAAGCGTCGTATGTATCCCTCCTTGAGGCAAATCCCCGCATCTCTACGATATATACAATCGAAGCCCCCCCCGCTGGCGGTTATGATCTTGTGGTTGACTTGCAGAATAATCTCCGTTCGCAAACGATTGTCCGTTCGCTTCATAAGCAGCATCTTGTACGCTACCGCAAAACCAACTGGAAAAAATGGTTGCTCGTGCAATGCAAAATAAATATCTACGGTACCTATCGGAGCGTGGTTGACCGCTATCGTGATTCACTGAAAGAGGTTGCACTCTCTGGAGATTCCCTTGCGTGCGAACTCTATCCCACTTCCAGCGAAAGAACCTTTGCCAGCACCTTTTTTGACTGCGGCAAAAAAACTCTTGCACTCTGCTTTGGAGCGAAACATTTTACTAAGCGTTACCCTCCACGCAGCTTTGCCGCACTGCTCATCCTTCTGCTCAGAGAAATGCAGTTACAGGTTCTTCTTCTCGGAGGAAAAGAGGATGCTCCGCAGGCATCAGAAATCATAGCCGCTTTGCCTGATCTGTTACGACCAATGGTGCTTAACCTTGCCGGAAGCTGCTCGCTCATGCAAACCGCAGCGATTCTTGAACGATCTGACGCCGTGTTGTGTAACGACACAGGGCTGATGCATATAGCCTCAGCGTTCGGTAAAAAGCTTTTTGTTCTCTTTGGTTCTTCATCCTCAGCATTTGGTTTCCTTCCCTATCATGTGCCGTACGATCTGTTTCAGGTCGAAGGACTTCCTTGCAGACCCTGTTCGCATATTGGTAGGGATCATTGCCCGAAAGGTCACTTTCGGTGTATGAACGATCTCTCTGTCGATATTATTGCGGAGCATATTCTTGATCATTTCAAATGTGCCCGATAAAATCACAACAATCTTAGAACTTATTCGTAAATAATTCCTAATAGTACATGACTGCAAAATAGCCGCCGTTTTGCCAACTATTTATAATTTTCTGATGATTTTTTATGCTTTAAAAAAGCATAATTGATGGTTTTTGCGAAACTCAGCTTATTTACGAATAAGTTCTTATCCAAGATTCCTTTGGTGTCGGAGGCAAAGTTTCCTGTGGTTTATCTCGGGTTACTCGGAACAACGTTTGTGCTTCGCGAGACAAAGAGCGGGCAGTCATCCGCTTTCGCGCCAGTCTGCTTGTCTGCCTGCCTGGGAGTGAACTTCAGGATTTTCGCTTGCGCGTCGGCTTTTGCTCCATTGCGTGGGTGAGGGGTTCGGCGTATTTGGTGTAGAGTTCGAAAAGGTATTCGAGGCGTTCGAGTTCGGTTTTGAAGGGTGATCGGCGGTAACAGGCATCCACTGCTTCGTCCAGTTCCCGATGTGCTTTGTGCAGCTCTTTTGGCATGGCAAGTGGGTCGTAGAGATCTGAGAGGGTTGAGCCTGGGAAGAGTTCACGTGCTGAGAGCACTGCCTGGGCTTTTTCTTCAACTTTTGCCTGTTGCTTTTCGCTGACTGCTTCGGGGAAGGGGTAGTTGTTGTAAACCAAATTGTTTGAGTAGCGATAATCACTTTTTATGCGACCACAGACCGCCCGCATCCACGCCATGTGCATCGTGCTGGTTAAAATTCCGAAGTGGTACAGGCTTGCGTTGGCAACGGAAGAACAAGAATCACTGATAATCACTTCTTGACTAAAAAATGCAATTGGTACATACTTTCTGTTCTCCGAAGAATGCCTTGGAATTAAAACATAATCACTACTTGGTTGCCTGATTTCTGCAAATAAATACGAAACCTCAGCTAACTGTACAGTTACTGCTTTTGTGCTTTTCAGACGAAACTCTCTAACAGCATCAATACGCTTGACAATTTCCGGCAAATGTCTCCATTCATTTGGTGCAACATCTTTTAACCATAAACACCAGCGATTTTTTCCATTGATAAACTCATGAGCGCTTATTAATCGCCGAATGAATTTTTCGGCTTTTGGCTCCATTTTTACCAACGCTGCTTTTTCCTCATCATTGAACAGAAGTATACCATTATCCGTCGGTTGACTTCCTTTAACCATATTGGGTATGTTAGATAACGGCGTATTTCGAGATGGAATCACCACATCAGTCGCATCAATGAGATACGGGTTAATATTCGTTGCATGAATCTCCTGCGCTTCACTTTGCGGCGTAATGTAATCGAACAACCGCTTTGGCGCGCTGCTCACCTCGCGCGAAAATCCTACAATCACGCAAAAAACCTGAGCATTGCCTCGAGCTTCATTGCTCCATTTGAAGGTGCGGTGTGCAAAGTTGATCTTGACACCTTTGGAGAGCAGGAATTGCCAGAGCACGGCAACCTGTTCACCCTGGGTGATGCTATTTGTGGAGACAAACGCCACTTTAACGGCGGTGTTTTCGATGAAAAGAGTAGCTTTGATATACCAGAGTGTCACATAGTCGAGAATGCCATAGTTGGGCAGGCCTTTGGTTTTGAGTGGCTGGCAAAGAAAATCCATATCGGCCATTTGAGCAGTATTGCGGTTTTGTTTGCCGATGAAGGGCGGATTGCCAAGGATAAGCAGGTTCTCTTTTGAGGGAAAGAGTGTTTCCCAATCGAGGCGGATAGCGTTCTCGCAAGAAATATTCGGAGAGTGAACAAGCGGCAGGCGGACGTAGGTTTGGCCGAATGCTTCGGAGAGGCGCATGTTCATTTGGTGGTCCGTCAGCCAGAGGGCAACCTGGGCGATACGGACGGGAAATTCTTCGATTTCGATACCATAGAACTGGTCAACATCAATTTTTGAAATTACACTGACATCAGTTTCGAGCTGGGTATTGCCTGCCCTGTAGCGTACTGAGGTGAGGGTCAGGTATTGTTGCAACACTTCTATTTCGAGCAGGCGCATTTCACGGTAGGTAATGACCAAGAAGTTGCCACATCCACAGGCGGGATCGAAAAAGCGCATGGAGGCAATTTTATCGTGAAAGGCTAACAGCTTCTTGGCGCTGGTTTTGCTTGATTCAAATTCGAGGTAGAGATCGTCAAGAAAAAGGCCTCGTATGACCTTGAGAATGTTTTTTTCTGAGGTGTAATGGGCTCCAAGGTTGCGGCGTTTGTTTTTGTCCATAACGCTCTGAAAGAGGGAGCCGAAAATGGCTGGTGAAACCAGTCCCCAATCGAAGATGCAGCAATCGAGAAGCAACTGGCGCATGGTCGTATCGAAATTGGGAAAACGGAATGTTTCACGGAAAAGCAAGCCGTTGACATAGGGAAAGCGGGAAAGCTGCTCATCGAGAGTTTTCTGACGTTTGGCAGACGGAGTGTCGAGCACCTGAAAGAGGTCGGCAATGGCTCTGCCGGTATCGGAACCATCTTGTTTGGTTTTTTCGCGAAGGTAGTATTCAAAGTCATCCTTGGCGTTGAAGATGCCGGTATCGTCGGCAAAGAGGCAGTAGACAAGACGGACAAGAAAGAGTTCGAGGTTGTGGCCGTCGTAGCCGGAATTGAGCAGTGCGTCGTGGAGCTGGCCCATTTTTTCGGCAACCTTGATATTGACGGGGTCTTCGTCTTTGTAGATTCGTTTTTGGTAACCGGAGATGAAGCCGAAGTAGCCTATGTTTTTGGGAAGGTCGGCCAGCAGGAATTCGTGGTCGTCGCCGTTGTCGAGGTCGAAGAGACGGAAACGGGCAAAGTCGGAGACGAGAACAAATTTGGGGAGTTCTTCCTGTTTGAGATTGGTAAAGTAATCGAGTGCCTGGGTGTAGGCTTTATCGAGATCCTGCCCTTTGGATTTGTGTTCGACGACAAGGGTGCCTTTCCAGAAAAGGTCTATTGATCCTCGCCTGTCAGCCAGTTTTTTGACGGGTTCTTCGAAGGTGGCGACTCGACGGCGTTCTATGCCGAAGATTATGAAGAATTCGTTCCAGAAGGTTTGGGATTCTGCGCGTTCGCGTGAAACATCACTCCACTCGTGGGCAAATTTGAGGGCGTTATCGCGAATTTCCTTTTGGCTCAGGGGCATGATGTTCTTTGGGATTTATGGACGAGTGCGAAGGCAAGGAACAGTCTTTTATGCAATTACCATTCTATATCAAATGTACAATATAATTGAGATAAACGGGGTTTGTTTGGATGTGCATTACCTCGTCGCACTCTGGGATCCCACTGCGCCTGGCATGGCTGATCCGCGTGCGGAGCGTGCTGAAGCGAAGGCGGTACCCCGCTTTCGCGGGAATATTCACCAAAAAGCCGTACCTTATACGGAAAGGAACCGTGTGCTTTTTCCGAGTTAGATAGATTAGGGGAATTCAAATGAATAACTACATCTTATGTGTTCGAAATAAGGTCTCCGGGGAAGACAACTTCGGGAGCGGTCTCGGTTCGGCTTCTTACCTGGAAGTTTCGGATGGCGCAATTGTGCCCCGCCCTTCTGATAAAGTCGGTGGAGTAAGGGAGTGGTTAGACAAGATTGTGAAGCAAGCGATTCCCCCCGAAACAGCGCCAGGAAATGAGTTGGATATCATTTTCTTTGTGCATGGCTATAACACAGACTCCGAAGAAGCATTGAAGCGTCAACGACTGGTCGAAAAAGAGTTAAGAAATCGCGGATTCCAGTGCATAGTAATAGGCTTTGATTGGCCGACTGCTGGCAGTGCTGCGCTCTACGCGTATGACCGTTTCGAGGCGCAGAATGCCGCGTCTCTTCTTGTCAAAGGCGGCATCATTCCTTTTGCCAACTACACGAGAAAAGATTGCCCTATCAATATTCATGTGATGGCTCATTCTATGGGCGGGTTCATCGTGCGCGAAGCGTTTCGTGCCGTAGACAAAGGTCGTAACTCAGATTTAGCCAACGATTGGCGAATAGGTCAGGTGGTTCTATTTGCAGCCGACCTGTCTTCAGATTGTTTTGCTCTCAACGATACCGAAATGGTTCCGGTATTTAATCACTGTGGACGACTAACAAATTATTTCAGTGGTCACGATGAAGCTCTGGCCGTTTCCAATGTAAAGAACATTGATATTAGCTCTCGTGTGGGGCGTGTTGGCATGCCTATTGACACACCCGCTCACGAGAAGGCTGTCGATGTCGATAGCGGTCCACGTTATGCAGCTATACCAGAGGCCGAAAGAAAGGAAAGCCTTGAGAAGGTCGTTGATGGCATGGTATCGCACTCATGGTATTTGAATGATCCCATCTGGTATGACGATTTGGCATATACGCTCAAAGGACAGATTGATCGCAATTCCATTCCTAATAGAACGCGCGTCGGTAGCAATGACTTTGTCTTGGGGGTGCTTCAGAATTCGGAAAAAATCCCACGTTAAGAGATTCAGGAGAGCACGACATGGCGAGAAAAGAGCGTATCGTAAAAATAGATAGCACGAAAGCACGATTTATTTAACGCAAAGGAGTTGGCTCAGAATTATGGACGCGTACCGAGTAGGACAACTTTTTCCTCTTGAACAATACTGTACTGGTCGGGAGATGAATATTGCAATACCGACAGAGAGTTTTTTCCATCTCCTGATGTCACTCCGCAAGATTTCCCGAAAAGAAAAAAGACTGTTTACAACTGGAAAAATAACCGCTTACCTTTTTGAACAGCGGGATATTCCTTTTCTGATTGTGGATTTCGGGGAAGAGTTCAGTTTTGATATCTCTTTTGATACCTCAAAATTTGATGATGAAACCCGCAGAATCTGGATGGCGTCAGAGACTAATGCCATTGCCATTTTTCTTGTGGAAGCGACAACCGGCATACTGGAAGGCATACGCCTTATTGGCGTCGGGTTTGCTCCCCAATTGCGCGAAATCTGTGCACGACAAAAAGGCCAAACAGGCATTGAAGAACGTATCCGCCTCATTCATTCAGCCTTTACTACCAAGGACATGATGCGGCATGCCGTAGCCAAAACGGTCTTCAAATAGTATTCTTTCTGATGATGTGCTATACAGAGCGCAACCGGGGAATGCATTATGCCTAAGGAAGGTCTCTTCTGACGTGTTGTGCAGGGTGGAACGATCAAGCCGGGGATGGTTGTTGGAATGGCAATTGTGTAAATCCTGGTGCTCATGAGTGACGGTCAGACATTTTTAAAACCATTTGGATTCATACTGACAAAATGTTAAAATTAAAGTCTTGTATGATTCACCCTTCCCTTTTAACTAAACGTAAAGGAATCCCGACTATGTCTCGTTTCGTTTCAGCAGCCTTTTGTGCACTCTTTGTTTTTTCAATAAGCTCTGCAAATGCCAGTGCTGCCACTACCTATAATGCAAGCGCGGGTAAAGCTGTCTATGACGCAAGCTGTACCAACTGCCACAAAATGGGTATCATGGGTGCCCCTAAAACAGGTGATAAGGCCGCATGGGCCCCTCGTATCGCCCAGGGCATGGATATACTTGTCAGCAAATCAATCAAAGGATTTCAGGGTAAAAAAGGAATGATGATGCCAAAAGGTGGAAATCCTAAACTTACCGACGCAGAGGTTGGCAATGCTGTTGCTTATCTTGTTCAGCAGAGCAAGTAATCACTACTGCTTCATGATTATTGAAAGGCGGGAGACGATCCCGCCTTTTTTTGTAACTGAAGTGCTATGGATTTCTTGTTCCCCGCCTGTACCCATCTCCTGATGGTATTTATGAGGAAAGGCGTGTACCCGGCTGGCTTGCGGGATCATTGATGTTCTGCAGTGCCCAGGCATCCCGGGGTATAAGCTCTTCTATACGTGACTCGTCGAGAAAGGCAGAGAGTGAGTTATCTCCTTCCAGGTGTCGAAGGATGAGTCGGCTGCGGGATTTTGGCTCATAACAAGCAAAAAGTGGCTCGATACGGCCTGATTGAGAATGCCTGAAAGCGGTTGCGAAACGTAGCGGATTACGCTCTGAGCAGAGTTGCCGGACTATGGCTTCATCAAGAAAAGGCAGATCACATGCCGCAACAACCCATGCCGCATCTGGCTTGGCTTGCTGGGCGGAGAGCAGCCCCCCTATCGGTCCGATGCCGAGATAAGAATCGGAAATAACAGGAATTCCGAAATGGCGGTATGTTTTTGCCTGTTCCTCCCGGCAGGAAACAAATACTTCCTGGCATTGCGGTCGTAGAAGCGCGGCTGTATGGAGAAGCTGATTTTCGGAATGGTATTCGATGAGCGCCTTGTCTCGTCCCATACGTGAGCTCCGTCCTCCTGCCAGTATCAGTCCGTGCAGTGGATAATTTTTCAAAGAATTAGTGAGCAAAAAAGCTTCAATAAATGCTGCGACCTCGCTGATGCCGTCCCTGTGCAGGATTGGAATGTCAAATGCTGCACAGGATTCCGGTTCATCAGGGACGACCAGAGCAGCAACATTGGTGATGGTTCCATTGCTGACAAGGTCAAGTATCCGGTGTTCGGCATCCACCACGAGCAGTTTTGGCAGGGGAAGATCCTTGAGGCCTTCAACAAGAAGCATGTCGTGGTCAGAAAAAACCAGATGCTCAAGCAGTCGAGAAGATAGACCGTGACCGGTGATAACCGCTTTTGTTTCGGGGTCAGAAATCATGACGGCAGCAGCTCCAGCCTGACGAACAATCCATGAGTCTTTGCCTTCGCGGTCAAGAGCAAAGTGATGGCAGCCGTGCTTGTAATAGGCAATGGAAAACTTTGCTGAAAGATGGCGTACAACTCCTGCGATCAGGGTTGTTTTTCCGGAGCCGGAATAACCGCAGAAAGCTATTTCAAAAGGGTGAAAAAGCATAGTTTTTATGAAAGCATCGCCCAGGGCAGCATCGTACAGGTCACTTCCGACCCGGCAGGAAGTGGTACGGAAGAAGGTTCCGCTTCAACCAGACAGTTCGAGCCTGTGAGCGACGTGATCATGTGAGATTCAATTTTTGGAGAGACCTTGCATAGAAGCCTGCCGTTTTCGGACCACACCTTTCCAGAAAGAAAACGGTGCCGTTTTTTATCTGTCGGAAATGGTTCAGAAAGAATAGCCTTGAAAGAAGCAGTTTCAATATGTTCCTGTAGAATATTAAAAGCAGGAATGCAATACTCTACAAAACAAACCAACGCGGAAACCGGGTTGCCTGGCAGGGAAAAAACGGCCTGTCCTTGAGAGGTAGTGCCAAAATAAAGGGGTTTTCCGGGCTTTTGCGCAACATTCCAGAACTTTTTGGTGACTCCAAGCTCCAAAAGTTCCTGCTGGACAAAGTCATATTCACCGGTAGAGATGCCTCCTGCCGTAATAAGCACTTCGCATTCAGCCAGCGCGCGAGAAAGCGCTTCGCGTAACACAACCTTATCATCGGGAGCATGATGGAGTCCGACAGGCTCAATGCCTACGGAGCGGCACGCGGCTTCAAGCATAAAGCGGTTGCTGTTATAGATCTGCGAACCGGAAACCTCTTCACCGGGCATGCGAACTTCATCTCCAACCGTAACAATCGAAACTTTCGGCATTCGATGTACAGCTATTGATGCAAAACCGAATGAGGCAAGAACGGCAATTTCGGAAGGAGAAAGCAACTCCCCTTTGCAAAAAAGCATTTCTCCCTCGGCTATTTCTTCACCACAATAACGAACGTTGGCTCCATATTTCGGTGTTCTGAAGACGTCAACAGAGTCAGAACCAAAACCGCTGGTCTGCTCAAATGCAACAACGGTATCAGCTCCTTCTGGAATTGGCGCTCCGGTCATGATTTCGGCACAGCATCCGGAAATAACCGGCAAGGTGGAGAGTGTTCCAGCAGGAATTGCCTGGGTCACCTGCAGCCGCACAGGAGAGTCTTCTGCTGCATGAGAAATGTCATCCCATTTGAGGGCGAAACCATCCATAGCTGCATTGGTAAAACGCGGCATCGAAAAAGGCGCCCTTATCTCCCGGGCAAGCACTCTCCCCTGAATTTCATCAAGTGGCAATTCCTTTGTGCCCAAAGGCGAAAGTGATTGCCTGATGAGGTTATGCGCCTCCTGTACGGTTATCATCATGAGTGTCCTTCTCCTTTTATCATGGCAAAAGCATGAAATATTGCAGGCACAAGCACCTCGAGCGCATCGCTGACCGCACCCGAACTTCCCGGCAAACAGATCACCATCGACGATCCTACCATCCCTGCAGCAAGCCTTGAAAGCATGGCTGTCTTGATTTTTCCCTGTCCCCAATTAAACAGTGCTTGCTCAATTCCTGTTAATTTACGGGAAAATTTGGGAAGAAGTGCATCTACAGTTACATCGCGCGGCCCAAGACCAGTCCCCCCCGTCGTAATAATAAGTTCAACACCTTTACCTGTCCATTCATCAATAACCGAGATGATCTCTTCCTGATTATCGGCAATGACTCTCACTTCGCCAACCAGGCATCCGGAAGCCTCAAACCCTTCACGCAGTAATTGGCCTGAACGATCGACCGCCCGGCCCGAAGAAACCGAGTCCGACAGCACAAGAATTGATGTTTTCGGCCTGTAGCCATCAGACTCGTGAGATTTTCCACCAGTTTTATTTTCCAGTGTTATTGATCCAATCTCCATGGTTTTGTCCACCGCCTTGCACATATCATAGATGGTAAGCGCCGCAACCGATACGGCAGTCAATGCCTCCATCTCCACCCCGGTTGACTCTTTTGTTTTAACGGTTGCAACTATGGCTATGCGCTCTTTTTGGACATCAAAAACTATATCGGCCCAGGAAAGATTGAGCTGGTGACAAAGAGGAATAAGATGTGCGGTATTTTTGGCTGCCATGATCCCGGCAAGCTTGGCCGTCGTCAGAACGTTGCCTTTCGGAAGAGCGTCACGGGTAAGAAGCTCAATGGTTTCCGGCTGCATAAGAATATATCCGGAAGCTCTGGCCGTCCTGAGCGTACCGGGCTTTCCGGAAACATCGACCATGGCAATGTTTCCGCTGTTGTCAAGGTGTGTAAAATCCATCTCTTGGAGTTCCCTGTTGTCCAGAAATTATTCTCTTTTTCCATAGAAAAAGGCCACCAGCTCTCTCCCCTTTAATCCAGCCTGGGCTTGACTCCCTTGATGTCATGAAAGGAAACCACTCCAAGCAGATAATCATTCTCATCAGTGATCGGGATCGCCCTGAAGGAATAACGGAAAAACATGTCAACCGCATCATGCAGTGTATCATCCGGATTCAGCGTAATAAGGCTGTCCGTCATAATATCGCCAAGTGTCTGCTCTGGCTCAGCCGCAATCAACTCCCTTATGTCAACAACTCCCTGCAGGATATTGTCTGCACTCACAACATACACATACATAATGACATCCATATCACCGGCAACTTCGCGAAAATTATCGATCACCTCTTTGACCATGGTATCAACAGGGCGTTTGATAACCTGCTGTGTGGAATAGAGCATGATATTTTCGTCATTCTGATCGATGATCTGCTGCACCCTCTGCTTGTTTTCACTATCGACAAATTCGATAATCTCATCTGCTTCAGAGGCAGGCAGCACAGAGAGTATTCCGGCAACCTGTGCAGGGCTCATCTCATTGATCAATCCGGCGGCTTTCTCTTTTTGCATTGACCGGATCAGTTCACGCAGCACCCTTGGCTCCACTTCTTCGAGAGTATCTGAGGCCAATTCAGGCTCAAGTTCGTTGAAAACCGCTATACGCTGATTACCTTCGAGCTCTTCAAGAATGTCGGCAAGATCGACTGGATGGATGTCGTTGATATTTTCCTTGAGGACATTGAGCTTCACATTCCCTTCAAAACTTCCTATAGTTTCAGGCAACGGCTGTACATAGAGCCAGGATATACTGGAACCCTCTTTATTTTTTGCAAGATAATTGGCAAGCTTTTTAAAGCCCATCCGGCGGAGAATACGAAACCGGTTGAAATCGACATCAGTGACAAAAAGGCGTTCATTCTGAAACAGGAGCTTGACATCATAAACCACTTCAACCTCATGGTCATCCATATCAAGTATCTTCTTGTCAAGAATATAATCTTTCAGAAATATATAGTTGTCGAGGGGATTCAGTTCGTATCCTTCGGCGCTGGTGATTTCCGAAACAATCTCCGTGTTGGATATCAAAGTGATCTTATCCCAAGGCAGCAGCAGGAGGGGATCTCCATAAGGCTGGTGAACCAGCAGGTGGGTAACTTCCGGGACTTTACCAGCGTTCTCCTGTATAACGAAATCTTTAAGCTTGCCGATTGAACGTGTTTTCAGATAGACTCGGCGTCCGACAATCTCGGTCAGATAAAATTCACGATCCAGTATAGTAACCATTAGTGTGTTGGGGGTTTTATAAAACCGTGATGAATTTGTAGATCATCAAAAGCACAAGTACAAAGAGGTATATCCTGAGAACCGCCAGAGAGAATTTGACGCCTTTCGACATTTCAACCTTTGGTTTGGCATAGCGCAGGTTGATCTCACGAATCTTGCTTCTAAACTGTTTGAGCATCCTCATGTCGCCTGTCCCTCTGGATTACTGGAAAAGATTAGGAAAAAGTGCACTGACACCGTATAACGTCGAGAGTACGATAATTAAAACAACAATAAAAACACTGACCGTATTCTGCAAAGGGGTATTGGCATACTCACCCATTGTCTTTTTATCGTTAAGCAGTAATATCAAAAAGACCAGTGCTGCAGGCAGCAGAGTTACCGCAACAACCTGCACAAACAGGGTAATGAGCACAAGCGGAGCACCAGGTATCAGAGGAACAACACCTGCAGTCGCAAGCGTAAGAAAAAATGAAATATAGAACCAGGGAGCTTCCTTAACCTTCGTGTTAAGCGAGTGGGCCCATCCGAAAATCTCTCCAAACGCCCACGAACTTGCGAGTGAGATGCAAATTGCGCCTAGCAGGCCGGCGTCAAACAATCCAATAGCCATGAATGCACCAACATAATGGTTAGTCTTCATCAGCATTCTGGCTGCGGTGGCAGCATCATCGATTGGGGCGCCATTCAGGAGTGTCCCGGTTACAATCACGATGAAAATGGCAACAACAACAGTGATGATGGAGCCGATAAAGGTATCAAGTTTGCCCATGTTGATATCCTTTTCCTGTAATCCTTTATCTACAACTGAGCTTTGCTGAAAAAACAGCATCCATGGAGCAATTGTGGTCCCGATATTAGCCATGAGCAAAAAAAACAGCTCATTATTGAGCCCACCAGGCAGATTAGGAATCAATCCCTGACCTAAAATGCTTGATATTGAAGGGTTGACCATAAAGGCTGCTGGAATATAAATCAGGTTCAGCAGGCAAAAGCCCAAGGCAATCTTTTCCCATGTCCAGTATCGGCCATTGAGAACAATAATGCTCATGAGGAGCACAACCAGAATCACGGTTATCCATGCAGGGATACCGAAGATGCTTAATGCGGCCGTCATACCAACAAATTCAGTGACCAATGTCAGCCAGTCCACGAACATGAGGTCAATAAGGGAGAACCATCCCCAGAATGCGCCGAAACTCTCAAAAATGGCCTCGGCATGTCCCCGCTTTGTCACTGCACCCAGCCTTACAGTCATCTCCTGGACATAATAGGCTACAGGAATAAGCAAAAGTAAAAACCATATCAGGTGATAGCCATATTTTGCTCCAGTAGCAGCATAAGTAGTAATGCCGCCAGCATCATTATCGGCAATCATCACGACAAGACCAGGTCCTGCAATAACAAGATAAAGGCGAACTGCTTTCCAGACTTTTTTAAACCGGAAATAGAGAACGGAAAAAAAATCCATATCCGTTGAGTTGGACGTTAACAAGACCCGGCATTGTGATGGAGAGAGAGGAGAGGCATTTCACTCACAGAGAGTCATTCATACTTACCAGTCAATCTGGCGCAAATTTACTATTCTTTGGTAACTTTACAAAGCGACATATCTTGTTTTACGTTTGTAAATGTGCGTTTATTTTGCGCTAATAATGGTGTAATATTTTTTTCAGCAGTCACAACAAGCAACTGCACTGATGAAAATATGTTTCGCTTCTGTTTTGATGAGTCAAATACCCAAAATCACCTCTATACCGCTAATTTTTTCAAACAGAAAGCTGTTATATTAAAAGCTTAGTCCTCAATAACTGTTACGCGGCATCTCTTTATGGAACATGGTCCTGGGAAAAAACCGGAATGGCTGAAAATCAGGATGGCTTCGGGGGCATCGTTTGCGGCGACGCGAAAGTTGCTTGGCCGTCATAGTCTGCATACGGTCTGCCGTTCAGCAATGTGCCCCAACCTGCAGGAGTGCTGGTCGCGGGGCACGGCAACCTTCCTGCTGCTTGGCAATGTCTGTACGCGAACATGCAGGTTCTGCGCCGTCGGCAAGGCAGTAAGCCCCCCTGCACTTGACCCTCATGAACCACAAAACATAGCCTTGGCAATACAGTCCATGAAACTGAAGCACGCCGTGCTGACCAGTGTTACCCGTGATGACCTCCATGATGGAGGTGCAGAACAGTGGACAGAAACAATACGGGCCATACGCAGACTGACCCCTTCGGTCAGTATCGAATGCCTCATTCCGGATTTTCAGGGTAATGAGGATGCACTTGACCGGGTGATGGCTGAGGCGCCTGAAGTACTGAACCACAATATTGAAACCGTACCATCCCTTTACGCGAAGGTACGCCCGCAAGCAAGCTATACAGCATCTCTCCGGCTTTTGCAGCGGGCGAAACTGAGACACAGTCTGGCCACAAAATCGGGCCTCATGGTTGGAATGGGTGAAACTTCTGGAGAAATTACAGCTTCGCTTCACGACCTGACCAGTCATGGTTGCGATATGGTAACAATCGGTCAGTATCTGCAACCATCCCCCCAACATCTGCCAGTGGAACGCTACATTTCTCCTGAAGAGTTTGAACAGTACAAAATCATCGCAGAAGCCGCAGGGTTCCGCCATGTACAGTCAGCTCCTTTTGTACGAAGCTCTTATCATGCGGAGGCATTTGAGTATAACACCGAGACACTTTTTTAACCCATAACCCTTACGGAATCATGTCGGTATCAACGATGATCTATGCTTACTGGGCAGTTGCCTTTTTTGTAGGCATTCTTTTTTTCAGGAAAGATATTGTGACCTTCAATCGGGAATTTGACACCCGGCGGATTATTCTGCTGGTTGCTTCTCTTGTTGTCGTTGCAGTTAATGCGTGGGTCTACTCCCACTCCACCACCGACGGCGGACGTGCTCTTGATCCACTGACCGTCATTGTCTTCAGTATCGGCAACGGCATTGCTGAAACTTTCATGTTTTATGCGGTCTTCCGTATCGGCACTTCACTCGCGGCTCGCATCACGCAAAACCCGTGGGCACTTTTTATTACCGGCTTTCTCTTTTTTATGATCTACAGCGGTCTGATTCATGGCCTTTTCTGGATCAATATCCTTCCGGAACATGTGGTTCAGACAAGCCACTACAAACCCTTTTTCATGCCGGTTCAGATGCTGATTGCCTGCAGTTGGGCTTTGAGTTTTTTCTGGTATCGCGACCTCAGAAGCGTCATTTTCCTGCACGCTTTGGTTGATCTTACCATGGTTTGTAACGTCAGATTTTCACTTTTCAATTAGAATAATATTTCAAAAAGTGGTTACCATTTTTGTAATCACTGCAATAAATCTGTAACTCTCTACTCTTCAGTTATCCTCCTCCTGACCTTGAGACTGAGAGGAAGATAACTGTAACTCATGATCGAACAGCCCCCTCCGTTTTTCATGAACTCATGAAAGCACAACTCAATACAGAAAAACACCATGACATCATTTAAAGGCACAGTACTTGTTGCCGGGGCTACCGGCAAGACTGGAGTATGGATAGTAAACCGCCTGCAAAGTCACCACATTGACTATCACCTTTTTGTCCGATCCGGGGCAAAGGCACTGGAACTTTTCGGGCCTGAAATTATCGATAACCTGACGATTGGCTCCATTGAACATCCAGAAGAGATCCGTGCCGCCCTGCACCATGCCGATGCCGTTATCTGCGCTATAGGCGGTAATGTAACTGACCCGGCATCCCCGCCACCATCGGCGATCGACCGAGATGGTGTCAAAAGACTGGCCCAACTTGCAAAAGAACAGGGAATCAAGCACTTCATTCTCATAAGCTCTCTTGCCGTAACCAGAGCCGACCACCCTTTTAACAAATACGGTCAGGTACTCACCATGAAGCTTGAAGGTGAAAATGAGGTCCGCCGACTCTTTTCAGAACCCGGTTTTTCCTATACTATTCTTCGTCCTGGGGGGCTGATTGACGGCCCACCGCTAATGCACTCCATGATTTTTGATACGGGGGACAAAATCAAGACCGGCGCCATCAGGCGAAGCGATGTTGCTGAGGTTGCGGTTATCTCACTCTTTATCCCCGAAGCCCATAATCTTACTTTTGAATTGATTGAGGACGAAGAGTCTCCGCAATCTTCTCTTATTGAATTTTTTCAGCAAGTCAATCACTGACAAAAATAAAAATAGAAATCCATTAATAAAAGCGATTAAACTCATTAATCTATTTTGTATTCACAAAATCAACTACACAGCACCAGAGCTTTATGGTTTATTTTATGTTTAGAAAATCCTTTATGAGAAACAACTTTGAGTAAAATATCTGATAGCAATTCAAATAGAATAATAGAGAATAAATTCTTTACACCAACTCGTAAACTTGTCAACTAATCAAGATATCGGAGAAACTGTGAGAAGACAACAGATTCAATTATAATATTTAATAATTAGACACATTACTATAAGAAATAACTTTATATGAGAAATAAAGATGATTATTCTTATTTATAATATTTATTTATAAAAGGTAAAAATTAATTTAATAAAAATTTGATATAAATAAAATCAAAAACAATGGAGACATAAAGAT